>ERZ779645.147-NODE-147-length-44178-cov-10.312581_pt1 | contig 44178 bp, 28 predicted proteins | sample MGYA00511103_ERZ779645 | MGnify/ENA primary metagenome ERZ779645 (study PRJEB29588, sample SAMEA2158521) | human gut metagenome | biome: human gut; feature: human-associated habitat; material: faeces | place: Denmark | collected 2008/2010 ...
AACAGCACTGCGGATGGATATCTCGTTGCTCGCTAACTTTTAGCGGACAGCAATATTATTTTTACGGAAAATACTTCTCATGCATTATAGCTCAACATGCTTAAGACCATGGACTTTCTCGTTTTTCCCGACAGAGACTTGGTTCCGGGAGACTCTGACTCTTTGCATCATTTTCTGCTAAATCGTCGAAAAATTTCTGGATTTAGCGGAAAATGTTTAACTTGCACATCAAAACGATACGGCTATGCTTATTGGCAGAAAAGAAGAACTCAGGGAGCTCAATGATGCTTTCAAGTCGGAATACTCCGAATTCGTGGCGGTGTACGGCCGTCGTCGTGTGGGCAAGACATTCCTCGTGCGGGAGGCGTTCAACTATCAATTCACCTTCCAACACACGGGCGTGGCGAAGGAAAAGATTGCAGGTCAACTTGCCGCTTTCCGCACTTCGCTGATTGACTACGGCTACAAGGATTGTCCAGAGCTTGCCAGCTGGCCCGATGCTTTCAATGCCTTAAAGGTTGTCATCAAGTCCAGCCGGAAGAAAAAGAAGGTGATCTTCATTGACGAAATCTCTTGGATGGATACGCCCAAGTCCAACTTCGTTTCCGCCCTGGAGCATTTCTGGAACAGCTGGTGCAGCGCCCGCAAGGACGTTCTGTTGATTATCTGTGCTTCCGCCACGTCCTGGATTATCAACAAGGTCATCAAGGATCGGGGAGGACTTCACAACCGCGTGAACACGCAGATCTATCTGATGCCTTTCACGCTGAAGGAATGCGAGGAGTATCTGCAGAGCCGGAACATACGTATCAACCGGTATCAGATACTCACACTCTATATGGTGATGGGAGGACCGGCATACTACTGGAGCCTGCTGCAGCGGGGAAAGTCTGCCGCCCAGAACATCGACAATCTCTTCTTTGCGGAGAACGGAAAACTGCGCGGGGAGTACAGTGCCCTGTACGAGTCTTTGTTCAAGAATCCGGACCGTTACATCAAGATTGTGGAGGCCCTGGGGGACAAAGCCAAAGGCCTCACGCGCCAGGAGCTGATTGATGATTACGGCCTTGAGAACAGCGGTGTCCTTACCACCTGCCTGGAAGAGCTGGAGCAATGCGGCTTCATCCGCAAGTACGCTGCCATCGGCAAGGAGAAGAAGGATGCCCTTTTCCAGCTTATCGACAACTACACGCTCTTCTATTACAAGTTCATCAAGGAGTCCGGCGGTGATCCGGCTTTTTGGAGCCATTCTCTCAATTCGGGTGTTCATCGCGCCTGGTCCGGCCTGGCCTTCGAGCGGGTATGCCTGCAGCACGTAGGACAGATCAAAGCGGCGCTGGGCATTGCTGGCGTGATGACTAAACAATGCGCCTGGCGATCCGACCAGAAGAACCTGGGACCGGGAGAGAGGGGAGCCCAAATTGACCTCCTCATTGACCGCAGGGACGACACCATCAACATCTGCGAGATGAAGTGGGCGTCCGAAGCATACGTCATCGACAAGGATTACGATGAGAAACTCCGGAACAAGGTTGCGGCCTTCATCCGCGAGACCGGGACCAGGAAGTCCATTCTTATATCAATGGTCACCACCTACGGCGTGAAGGAGAATATGTACTCCGACGCAGTTCAGTCCCAGGTGGTGATGGACGATCTCTTTGCGTAGAAATTATTTTCTGCTAAAAGTCTCTAAATAAGCTGGATTTAGTAAAGTATTTCTCCTTCTTTCTTCGCGTAGCGGCGGAGGGATTTGGGAAGATTCAGTTCAGTTTAGAATTTAACCCGTAAACAGAATAATTACCCTGTAAAGCGGAAAATATCCCCTGTCACTTACCCTGTAAAGTGAATGGTGTCACACTGAGAAGACAAATGGCTCCCTCTTTTTGATCGTTAATTAAGCGGATGTCATGATGGATGGAATTGTCAGATTTCTGACAAATTTAGAGCATGAAATTTTGTCCCCCGCAATGAAACCAATTGAATAGGTTTGAAAACAATTTTGGGAAAATGACTGGGGTACCCCCCCCCCCATCGAAAACACATATTAATGCCTATAATGAAACGAATCCTTGTTTCAAGGCTTTTCATTTCTTTTCGTTTCTTTTCGTTTCTTATTTCCCTATGCAGGAGTTAGATAAAATGTATATCTATTTGAAATATAAATCGTTGTTGTTATTTCATTATTGTCCACCAACTGTCCCCGAAAAGTGAATTTCTGTTTTCGGGGGACAATTTTAACGCAGCTCCTTGAACTCCATTATGTCAAGCATTGAGAACTGGACTCCGTCAATAGACGAACTCCAGTTTTGATGAAAGTGTCCATAGAACCAATGTTCAAGCGGATGGTTATTGGCTTTCAGATATTCGAAAATATGATCCATTGCCCTTCGCTCGCTGTCGCAATCGGCAAGGAGGTTCGAGTCGCGTGCAGCCCATTCCGATAGACCTGCTTTTGAAATCAGTTCGCAGAATGTCGGGGAAGTGTGCGTGACGACCGTGTCAATCTTGAAATTTTGTCCGATATCATTCAGGGCTTCTTCATTAAAAAACGGCATCTCGTTTTCCCAATATGAGACGACACTTGAATCAGGATGTTTAGCATCGTGTTTTATTCTATCGGTTCGGTCAATGCTGACGGCTCCACCCACGCATAATATGTTGTGTCCACAGGCTTGAATGACACTGTAGTCGGGTGTTGTGCGGAACCTTTGGTGGGAAATCTTTTCTTCGTTGAAATATGACGGATCATCGTGGTTGCCGCGCATCATCACAATCCAATTGTTTGATTTGCTCAATCTAGAGGAATTACGGTTAAACACTTGTTCGTAATATCCGGGCTTCTCGAATCCGAATCCGCAGTCTCCGGCAACGATAAGCAGCGTGTCCGTAAGCTGGTATTGAATGCACAACTTGTATATCAGAGAATTGAATTCTCCGTGAATGTCTCCGCAGATGACAATGTTCTTGGTTTCGGGGAATGTATGTGTATGGAGAGTATTCATCAATGATTGAGTTTGTTCCAATAAGGCAGGAGTCTTTCTTGCAGATATGCGACAATGTCTGAGAACAGAATGCTTTGCCTGACGGTTATCTTTTTCATGAATGCCTTCCAGCGAGTCTCCATTACCGGGTTAGCCCCGAAGTCGTTTCTGAAAAACATCGTGTCGGGGTCATATTGCGTATGTCTGTTCTCGAATGTTCGAACTATTGCCTCTTGTAGAACCTCGGTGTCGAGTTCTTGGTTGTTCAATATTTGATACAGGTCATAATAATCTTTCATTCTGCTGCTTTGGTCTGCGAGGTCAATGACAGCGTGCATCTTTTCAGCAACGACAGTCTCAAGTGAGTATGCAAGAATACTTGCCGTAGGAAGATGCTCTAACAATGCTGGATAGTCAAGATTAACCGGTGCCGGAGTCACAACGTCTCCGAACCCTATATCCATCGTCAGGACCTGTGCGACTGTGTCCATTGACACGGGAATGCCGAGTCTTACTCCGTGGTAATCCTTGAGTTCCGTGATGTTTTTTGAAGTGATGTGCTCTACATCATATTTTACTCCATCCTCTTTGCATGGGACAGAACATATTTCACGGAAGGCCGCAACGATTCTTTCGCCTTTGTTGCTGATGTTGTTTCCGAGAAAGTCGATGTCCAAAGTCGGTCTGGCCGCGAACCTATCGTGGGCATACATCAGTGCCCCTCCTTTCAGGTAGAAATTCTGACGATAGGAAGTCTGAGACATTCTATATATCAATCTCTCCTGAAAGTAACGTGTCAGAACAGTCTGGTAATAGATGTTTTCACTCTTGGCAATGTTCAGCAGTCGGTCTCGGATAGACTTTCCGTAATTTTTGACGATTTCCTTGCTCATAGTTTGATCTCCAGGTATTTCTCAAGAGTCGTGTGTACTCTGAGGAGTTTTGCATAGTCAATAAGTTTCGAGATGTTCCTTTCGGGACGCTCAAGGTAGTTGTTGATTATCTCGGAACAAACATCAGTTCCGATTTTGTTCCTGAATTTCACGGCATCGCAGACGCACTTTTCCACATCATATACATTGACGGCAAAGCCATCAATGGTCATTTTCATTACACCTACATTGAGGATTTTTTCAGTGTAGTGGTGGATTTCAATCTGCGGAAATGCAGGGACTGTCACTTTTCTGCCTCTCCGGATTGCGATATGGAATGCCTGTGGCATTGACGTGGTAAGTTTATGAATATTCCAAGCTGACCACAGGCAAAGTATGCCACCCTTTACGACAGCATCAATGTCTATCATATTGCCGCTCAGCTGCTCTGACGTGGCATAGATGCCTCGGCAAATCTGAATCAGATCTCCTTGTTTCGCCTTGTCAAGCATCTTGTAATATTTGCTTCTTCCTTGTTCTTTGACAGTTGAAGAAGATATGAATTGTTCTGTGTTGTGCATACATATAATAATTCTGTACAAATGTACCACAAAATTTGATAAGTGTAGTAGATTTGTACAGAAAAATTGTTGGGCTTTTAGTGTAAACAATTTGACAAAATGACTGATTAAATTGATTTTCTGAAAAATAAGCCGATAGTAAATCGCCCGAAAACAATACCAACTGTCGCTGCGCCAGCCCACATCAACGCCTTCTGCCACCATTTGAGGACATTGACTTCTTTCTCAATGAGAGTTTCGACAAGTTGGACTTTCTGCTCTTCTTGACACCGTTCTTTGTGGGGCAGATAGATTCCCTTGGAATCCACGATTGCCTTTGCTGTGAGTCTGTTATCTTTCAATGCTAATGTCTGCTGAACTCTTGCGGGCTCTTTCAATGTACGGATTTCCTCCAATCTCGCACGACTTCTCTCCGGTCTTGACGTTTATGAAGAAATACTTCTGGAACACTTTCGGCTCAGCTGCTGTGACTTCTCCGTGCATGGCCTTTTAATCGGTCATAATGTCAATCTGTTCATCTACGATGGTTCTCGGTGCACCGATAGACATGGCCTTGCTGTAAGCTCTGGTGACTCCCTTGCTCTGCGGGAGGCCGCTGAAAAAGAAATTGGAATTGAACGCCCGTGAGAATCGAGTATTTTAACACGATTCATTTTTCACATTTCGGTTGAATAATCGATTCTCGGAGAGCTATTTCTACAGATAGAGCGGGTATCTGCTCTACTTCTCGCTTTTATCGGACAATATCCTGTTTGTTCTCACAAGATTTGACGTGAAGATAGCTACGGCGCTCTGCATTGTGAATGATTCGAGTCCGTAACTGATAGCCCTGTCAAGATGGTAAGGATGTTGAAGCTCAGAGTTCTTAGCTTCAACAATATATCGTTCACGATATTTTTCTTTGAATTCGCTTGTCTCTTGTCGTCGCTTTAACTCTTCCTGTTGTTCCGTCAAGATCGTTATGCAATATTCTCTAGATTCTCCACCCTTGTATCCACATTCTTCCGCTCGATTACATACTCTGCATTTATGCACGTCAAAAATATAACAGCATTGTAAATTCTTTCGCTTTGTCTTTGAACTTGGAACTCTCATGCGCTTGCGGATTGCCATATGTCCGGCGGGACACACCATCATACCCGCATCTTTGTTAAAAACAAAACCGTTTCTTTCGCTCTGGTGGCAAGTAGTAAGAATAGGATTGAGCTTCGCGACGAGCTCCACTTCCTCTTTACAAGCATTTTCCAGATTGTTCTGTCCGGAATAAGCACTATCTCCAACCACCTATTTTAAATCTGGAATATTGACTTTCGCTTTGCTGATCAGGGTCGGCAACTCTGGCCCGTCTCCTTTCTCTCCGGAAGTCATCGTGGCGGCCACCACCAGGCGTTCGGGCACTACAGCCAAATGTCCCTTGTGGCCAAAGAACTCGGAATCGGTCGCCTTATGCCCTACACGGGCGTCCTGGTCTACGGATATCGTATAATGGTCTTTTATGTCATCCATCATCTCCGCCAAAAGGTTGATCTTTTCTGACACGGCAGGAAGAGAGGCAACTTTTTGCCCTTTCAAGAATACAAGCAGTCTTGCTACATAATCCATTTGCTTTTCCAAGTCGCCGCCCTCGTATTTTTAGGCATCCTGACTTTCATGTTTGCGTCGGCTTCATATACTGACTTGCGGAGTATCTTTGCCTGCTTCTGCAATGCCCCGGACGGAAGAACCGGATTTGAACGGGACGACGTGTGCGTGGAGTCAACGATTATCCTCTTGCTGATTTCTATCCCTTTCTCCTTTGCGATGTCTATCGATTTGTTGATGAGCATATCCAGAAGATCCATATCCTTGAGCCGCATTCTGCGAAATTTGCTCAATGTGCTGGATTCAATGACCTTGTCTTCCGGGGCGAGTCCCAAGAAATATTTGTAGGACATGTCGTACATGCATTTGTCAACGAGATCCACATCGGATAGACCGGAGATGCTTTTAATCATGAGGTGCTTGAACATCCTCACCGGGTCTTCAGCCATACGGCCATTACCCTGGCAATACTTCCCGTTTAATTCATCATAGATGAAAGAAAAATCAACAAGGTCATTGATCAGACGTAGTTTGTTGTCTTTTGGGACAATGAGGTCATACGGAGACGAGTATTCAGAGAAGCGTATAGTACCTTGTATTGGAAGCATAACAATTTGTTTTTCAATACTTTAAAGATACAAAATAATCCGTAAATGACCAAATAGTTTACGGATTATTTGAGTATGCTTTCCATGCTATCCAGAGGACTTTTTCAGCGGCCTCGCTTTAGCGGAGGGAAGCCAGCTTGACCGCTATTTTCTTTGAAATTGGGTAAAGAAGCCTACACCATTGTGATTCTCTATCATCTTTACACAATTAGTGATTTCAATTGTGATGATTGAGGCGTGAAACACAGAGAGGACTTTTTCCTGTAAAACTTGATCGTCTTCCAATTGTGTCACGTGCAGGCCTTTCTCTATTGCTGTAGCAATTGGTATTGGTCTTCCATGTGTGAGATGGTTCTCAAAATTGCCTAGCCATTCCGCAATAGAGGCCGCTTTTTGGTGAGCATCCTCTTCTCCATTAAACATATATGACTCAAGCCATAGAGCTACTTTCTCTTTAGCAAGTTTAATTGTCTTTTCACATATATCAAGAATACCAGCTGGCCATGACGTTAATTTAGGTATCCATATAGGTGCGACTTTTGGGTCTGCCAAAATTTCGGATTTTGCTTTATTAAACTCATTCAATAATGAATGGGCTGGTGCCGTGAAGGGTGCACCACTTTGAGTTGGAAATGTTAACTGAGGGTCAATTGGTCCCAAAGCAGAATGCTTCCCCATTACAATTTCATCACATGCACATGCCAACATCGTGGCTGCAGACATAGCACTTTGAGGAATAATTGCTCGAATATGTTTATATTTAGTTCTTAGGTAATTCATAATCTGCTCAACAGCTTCAGCCGAACCACCGGGACTATGAATAATAATATCAAGTTTGTCACGTTTGAGATCATGCATAGCTGTCATAAATCCCTGTAAATCATCAGGAATAATAGACAAAGCGTTACCTGGTACACCACTGGCTTTTGGTGTTGAATACGCCGTGCAATATAGAATTGTATCTCTATCTGTATATTCTGATAAATCTTTTAGATACTTTCTTCTGATCGTATCTTGAGCTTTATTCTTAACATCAATAATTTCTTGGGCAATTGCATGTTTAGTCGCCATATGATGAGTTGCATGAAGTTGTTAATTCAAAGTCTACACAATCAGAAGTTGGATATGTTTGCGCATACTCACACATTCTATCTATCTCTTCTTTTCCGTATGCTTTTTCTAACTTGCCCATTAATTCATCATATTGCTTTTGGGCGCTATTGTTTTTAGAAGAGAGTGTCATGTCGTATATAATTAGATTGTGTGCTATAATATTTAATGATTGACAATTACAAAGATAAGAAGAAAAAAGTAAATAACAATATGTGTAATTATTGCAACTGTTCCCGGTAGTTTGACACTTTAAAATCCGAAAAAAGTTAAAAATATTTGATAGAGTTCGTTCAGAACTCTTTTTTTTGTCAAATTTATTTTCTATATTTGTGGTATATATCAGTAAATATCGCAGATATGAGACTTGTGGTCAAGCAAAGCGGACGCTTTACATACTTGTATGCCATCAAGGGATACCGCACAGAGGAAGGAAAAAGCACCACGAAGGTCGTCGAGAAGTTCGGGACCGTCGAGGAGCTTCGCGAGAGGCTGGGAGGCGAGGACCCCATTGAGTGGGCGCGCGCCAGAGTCGCGGAGATGACGGCCTCAGAAAAAGAAGAGAACCAGAAGGTCGTAGTGGAGTATGACCCGCAGACATACATACAGAAGGGTGAACAGCGCAGCTACAACGGCGGCTACCTGTTCCTGCAGAAGATATACTATGAGCTGGGGCTGGACTATATCTGCAAGAAGATAGCGAAGAAGCACAAGCTGCTCAAGTATGACCTGAACGGCATTCTATCGATGCTGATATATACAAGGATACTTTATCCCGGTTCGAAACGTTCCTCTCTTGAGGATGCCGGAAAGTTCTTCGAGCAGCCCGAGTGCACTCTGGAGCAGGTGTACAGGGCGCTGTCGCTGCTTGCCGAAGAGTTCAATGAAATCCAGGCGGACGTATATAAACGTAGTCTGAAACTTGGGAAACGCAACACGCAGGTGGTGTACTATGACCTGACGAACTACTTCTTCGAGTGCGAGGAGGAAGGCGGCCTGGTACAGTTCGGACACTGCAAGGAGGGCCGTCCGCTGCCTGTCGTACAGATGGGTCTGTTCATGGACCATGACGGCTTTCCGCTGGCGATGTGCATCGAGCCGGGAAACAAGGCCGAGACCAGCACGCTCAAGCCTATGGAGCAGATACTCAAGGACAAGTTCGGCCTGTCGAAGCTGGTGGTGTGCACCGACGGCGGACTGTCTTCATACGAGAACCGCAAGAACGACAGCGTCGGCGACAGGTCATTCGTCACGGTGCAGTCCCTCAAGAAGATCAAGGGATATCTTCAGGAATGGGCGCTGGACTGCAAGGGGTGGCGTACGGCCGGCTCTGACAAGGAATACGACATCAGCACCCTGGACTCCAAGGAGCATTGCGAGACCCTCTTCTACAAGGAACGTTGGGACCCCACCAAGATGTCCACAGGAGAGACTCTGGAGCAGCGCATCATCGTCACGTTCTCATTCAAGTACAAGGCGTACCTCTCTTATGTGCGCGAACGGCAGGTGAGCCGTGCGGTCGCCCTGCTGCAGAAAGGGCAGGGCGTGACGTCCAGGCGCAAGAGCCCGAATGACGCCAAGCGCTTCATCAAGGCCGAGCACTGCACCGCGGACGGTGAGCTCGCGCAGATAGAAAGCTACTCACTCAATCAGGAGATGATAGACCAGGAGGCCCGCTTCGACGGCTTCTATGCCCTGTGCACTGACCTTTGGGATCCTGCGCCGGACATCATCAGACTGAACGGCGGCCGATGGATCATAGAAAACGGCTTCCGCATCATGAAGACGGACTTTGACGCAAGGCCGGTCTACGTTAGGAGGGACGACCGCATCAAGGCCCACTTCCTCACCTGCTTCCTTGCCCTGCTCATATACAAGTATCTGGAAAAGAAGGTCAACCGGGGAGGCAGGCACTTCACGACAGAGGAGATAGTGGGCACGTTGCGTTCAATGGACTTCCTCAGCATTGCCGGAGAAGGATATGTCCCGGCATATACCAGAACGGACCTCACAAACCACCTGCACGGCAGCGCAGGGTTCAGAACCGACACGCAGATAGTCACAAGACAGAAGATGAGGAGCATTATCGCCCAGACTAAGAAACGCGAGAAAGATGATGACGGAGGAGACAAGCACTAGGTACGGATGGTCGAGGGGCTTCGGACGGCGTAGCCGCCCGTGGCTTCGTGAACGGGAGGGACCCGCGCTTAAGCGTGGGAGGGATAGCACCGACAGGTGCGTACCGGCCCGAAGTCCCTCGGCCGCAGACCACGAAAGGGCTTGTCTACTACAAAGTCAGAAAAAATCCAAAGGCCCCAAATCGCCAACTCAGCGGTCTGGAGCCTTGAATTATCCTTGTTTCTACAAAATCAAAGTGTCAAAGACAGGAAGATAGGTATATTTTCCGGACCTGCAAGCATTTTGTGTAAAAATTTTCAAAAATTTCGATATAAAACGATACTTGCCGGAAACGAAAAAAAACGGGCAGAATCGCTTCTGTCCGCTTTTCCCAGCACTTTATCAAATGGAATTATTTGATTTCGATTACTTTATGAGTATGTTCAGGCTCAACCTTGACGACCTTAGGGATATTGACCTTTAATACACCGTGCTCGACCTGAGCATTGATCTTTTCCCTGTCGGCATCCTCCGGCAGAAGCATTGTCTGCTGGAATTTGCTGTATGAGAATTCGCGACGGAGGTAATGACCGTGTTTCTTCTCATCATTGTTCTCCTGTTTCTTTTCCATATTGATTACAAGGTCTCCGTTCTCATCGAGAGAAACTTTGAAATCATCCTTGGTCATGCCCGGAGCGGCAAGCTCCAAGTCATAACTGTGTTCGTTTTCTAATACGTTGATGGCCGGAGCGGTAGCATTTGATTTCTCCATCCAGTCATTGTCAAAGAAATCATTGAACATGCTTGGTAACCAATTCTGGTTATAAACTCTTCTTGAAGGTACCATAATATAAATCTCCTATTTTTAATTTCATTTAACTTTCCCGGACCTCGGACCCTTTCGGATCCTGTGCCGGTTCTTTGTCTGGTCTTTCGACCGGACGCCTTAGTTTATGGCAATCTGCATACCATTGTGAAAAAAGTCCTAAAAGAGGACAAAATGTCGTGTATATGGACAAAATGGCATTGATTTATTGTCAAAATGTCCGAAAGCCGCATTGTCTTAAATTGGAATATGTAGTAAAAGATGTATATTTGCAAATTCGGTTTGTCGGAAGGAGCGCACGTGCCGAAGGGCTGTGCCAATGACATTGACCGAAGCTTCAAAACGGGAGTGAATATGCCTGACAACGGAAATATCATAATTAAGGGGGCCAAGGTCAATAACCTCAAGAATGTGACGGTGGAGATTCCGCGCAACAAGTTTACCGTGGTTACCGGAATTTCGGGTTCCGGAAAATCTTCATTGGCCTTCGACACATTGTTCGCGGAGGGGCAGCGGCGTTTTGCGGAGAGTCTGTCCTCTTATGCGAGGCAGTTTCTCGGCAGGATGAGCAAGCCGGACGTGCAGGCTATCGAGGGGATTCCGCCGGCAATCGCGATAGAGCAGAAGGTCAATACGAGGAACCCGCGCTCCACGGTTGCCACGACCACTGAGATCTACGATTATCTGAGGGTGATATTTGCCCGTATCGGAAGGACGTTCTCGCCGATAAGCGGGGTAGAGGTGAAGTGCCATAGTGAAAATGACGTCATGGCTTTCATAATGGGCAGCGCAGAACCGTCAGCCGTCTATCTTTTGGCTGAAATCGGCTGGGATTCGCGGGCGGACAAGACCGAATTGCTGCTTTCCCTGAAGGAGGAAGGCTATTCGAGGCTGTTTTCCGAGAAGGAAGGGCAGATGCGGATCGATGATGTCATACGGGGCGCCGAGGCGGGAGAGTTCCCGACCGGTCTGTTGCTGATGATAGACCGTATGAAACTGCCGGCCATCAAGAACGGTGTCCCGGTCCCTGAAGGAGACGTGTCAATGTCCCTGAGCGAATGGGAAGATATCAAGACACGTCTGCATTCTTCTATCGCCACCTGTTTCAGCAAAGGAAACGGGACAATGTACGTGAAGATTGACCTGGGCGGCGGCAAATCATCTTTTCAGAAATTTGTTGACCGGTTCGAGGCGGATGGCATGACTTTCCGCAAGCCGGACGAATATATGTTCAGTTTCAACAGCCCGTTGGGGGCCTGTCCTGTGTGCGGAGGATTGGGAAAAATCATCGGCGTAAGCGAGGACCTGGTGGTGCCTGACAAGACATTGAGCATATACGACGGGGCTATCGCCTGCTGGAAAGGCGATAAAATGGGCTGGTTCAAGGATCACCTGGTCAGTGTGGCCGGCAAATATGGTCTGAGAATTTTTGAACCGTACTGCAACCTCACCGAGAAAGAAAAGGCATTGATATGGGACGGGCACAAGGCTGCGACCGAGGAGGATTCTGTCATCGGTATCAATGAATTTTTCAAGTGGGTGGAGGCGAACCGGTATAAAATCCAGTACAAATATCTGCTGAGCCGTTTTTCCGGAAGGACGGTCTGCCATGAATGCAAGGGCAGCCGGCTCAGGAAAGATGCCTTGTACGTAAAGGTGGGCGGAAAGAATATCCACGAGCTCCTGAGCATGAACGTGCACCAGCTGATGGACTTCTTCAAGAACTTGAAACTGACTGAGTATGAGAACTCTATCGTGAAGAAAGCGGTTTCGGAAGTCACTTCGCGGCTCCAGTACATCTCTGACGTGGGGCTCGGTTATCTGACATTGAACCGAGCCAGCAATACTCTCTCCGGCGGTGAAAGCCAGCGTATCAATCTGGTTACCGCGCTCGGCAGTTCTCTGGTCGGGTCAATGTATATTCTCGATGAACCGAGCATCGGCCTGCATCCGAGAGATACCGACAGGCTCATAAGCGTCATCAAGCGTCTCCGTGACATCGGCAATACCGTAGTCGTCGTAGAGCATGACGAGGAGATAATCCGCGCGGCCGATATGCTGATCGATATGGGACCGTTGGCAGGAGTCAATGGCGGTGAGGTCGTGTTCCGCGGACCTGTGGACGACAACCTGACAGAGGAGCAGATTTCTGCGTCAATGACGTTGCAGTACATAACAGGCCGTCGCAAGATGCCTCTCCGGGCCAAACGTCCGTGGACATATTATGTCGGTGTGGAGGGCGCCATGGAGCACAATCTGAAGGATATCAATGTCAAGTTCCCTCTCGGGGTGCTTACTGTAGTGTCCGGTGTCAGCGGTAGCGGCAAGTCTTCGCTTGTCAGCGATGTGCTCTATCCTGCCGTGTACAGACATCTGAACCAGACGGGGCAGCAGCCGGGCATATTCCGTCATCTCACCGGCAATCTGGACCGGATTTCATCGATTGAATATGTGGACCAGAACCCGATAGGGAAGAGTTCCCGTTCCAATGCAGTAACCTATCTGAAGGTGTATGACGACATCAGGAAGCTGATGAGCGAGCAGCAGTTCGCCAAGGTCAATGGCTTCACGCCGTCATATTTCTCATTCAATCAGGACGGCGGACGATGCTCGGAGTGCCAGGGTGAAGGGTTTGTTCATATCGGAATGCAGTTTATGGCTGATGTGACAATGGTTTGCGAGGCTTGTGGCGGCAAACGGTTCAAGCCTGAAATCCTGGAAGTGAGGTACAATGGAAAGAATATCGACGATATCCTGAATATGAGCGTGGACGAGGCCATAGCGTTCTTCGGCGCGCAGAAGGAGGCCGCAGCGAAAAGCATAGCCAAGAAACTTCAGCCTCTCGTGGACGTCGGCCTCTCCTATATAAAACTCGGTCAGAGCAGCAGCACATTGTCAGGCGGTGAAAGCCAACGTATCAAATTGGCATATTTCCTCTCGATGAACGATGCCTCCGACAAGCCGTCTGCCAAGAAAATAATGTTCATATTCGATGAACCTACCACAGGCCTGCACTTCTTCGATGTGGAGAAATTGCTCAAGTCATTCGATGCTCTCTTGGCGAAAGGCCACTCCGTAGTGGTTGTGGAGCACAATATGGATGTGATCAAAGCAGCCGACTGGGTAATAGAACTCGGTCCTGACGCCGGCGACTTCGGAGGTGAAGTCGTATTCCAGGGCACACCGGAAGACCTCGCCGCCAAAGGCCGCACCTACACTGCCAAGTATCTCAAGAAAATGAAGGGCTAACCGCTTGAGAACCTGAGATACAGGCGTTTGCCGCTTACGAACTGCGTGAGTCTTACAATATAACTGCACTTGGCGCTGCTTTCCGTGATTTCAGTTGAGTCAATGTCCTTTCCCGTGGCTCTGCTGACCTCGTAGCGAATGTTCTGGAATGTGCTGTCCGTTGTGACTGCAATCCCTGTCGCTTCTTTATGGTATGTGGCTCCGTCATCGGAACTGATATCTACGGTGAACCCTATTGTCGAGGTAAACTCTTGTCCGTCAGAGTATTTCCTGTATTTTATGCTCGAGACGTCAATCTCACCAGACTGGTTTGACGAGGTTATGGCAATGCTGTCTTGCGCACATGCCAACCTGTAACTGATATCCGTCAGAGGTGGCAAGACCTTTCCTTCCGCAAGCACTGGCTCATCGTATCTGTCAAATGCCTCCATCGGGAGATTCCATGTGTATATCCGGTTCGGCAGCAGGGCAGTGTTTCCCGGAACGGCGTAAACGTACCACCCTGAGCCGGACTCTATCTGAAATGCAAGTCCTTCATAATCAAGCGGCGGCATTACTATATAATAGTTTTCCTCCTCACCGGTTCCGCTTCCGGCCACCGGTGTGCCAGTAGCCGCGTAGCCTCTGCTCTCTTCCGAGCAGGTCTTCTTATCTGCTCCGTCACTTGCGCAATCCAATTTAAGAGGCCGGCCAATCTTGAATCCGTCACTTTTTGTGCTTTCCCAAGTTATGGCACCGTCAGCGCCCATCTGCCCGGTAATCCCGCCTATATCCCTATAGGCTCCGGCACTTATGTTTCTTATGGCCGCCGGCTTGCCAGTCTTGTCAATGCAGTGCAACCGCAGTCTCACGATGCTGCATATTCCTGAAAACTCCAATGAGTTGCCTGTAGAATGTGCGGCCATCGGATACAGCAGCTTGTCGTTGCGCTGCTCTTCCGGCATGGTGAACACACCTTGAAGCCAATTCCTGTCAGGATAGAATCCAAGATAACTGTCAGACGCATTCAAGCGACGGTTCCCTTCTAAGGACTTGTCGAAAGCGAACCGTGCTGAAGCTGTTCCGGAATCCTCTGTGATATAGATACTTTCGCCTCTGTCATCCATAATCCTGATTCTGTCACCTGTTTCCCAATATACCGGAATATCACCGGCTGAGTCCATATCCGGACAGACTTTAGTCGTGCTTGCGGGGAGACAGATTCCTGCAGAAAACATCATTGATGACTCCTCCAGTGTGGTTTCCGTTTGTCTGCATCCGGGCAGGAGCAGAACTATGGCAAATTGTGATAATAGTCTCTTCATCAGTAGCTTATGATATTAGTGTATGAAGGAAGTTGTGACTGGATGTTCGCGGGGACGACATTGTCTTTCGCATATAGCGTAAGGCCTGCCGGTACACTGTAGAACAGCTTGCTCATTGAGATACCGTCTTGGATGCCGGTCATATCCATCCGGAGAGTTTTCAGATTTATGCAGCTGGCTAACATAAAGGTCATGTCCGTCACCTTGCTGAAGTCGAAACTGCTCAAATCAAGATCCACCACGCGGGTATTGCTGAACATGGAGTATATTTTCTCTACATTCGTGGTGCGGAAAGATGACACGTCTATACTTTCCAGTGAAGTGCATCCTTGGAACATCATGCACATATCAGTAGCGCTTTCCGTATGGAATCCGCTCAGATCCAGAGTCTTCAGCTTTGAGCATTCGAGAAACAGATAGCTTATGTCTTTTACCCCGCTTGCGTCGAAATCTTCCGAGACAAAGGACTCGAGAGAATAACAGCGTTCAAACATTGAATGCAGCATGCAGTCAGGTCCGCATTTGAATTTTCTGATAGTCAGAGATTTGAGTGCGTCGCAATTCGCGAACATATAGTAACAGCTCTTGAGTTTCGGTGATATCATGTTTTCGATTGCAAGTTCTCTTACGTTGAAGCAGTTGTGGAACATCTCACGTCCGTTTTCAAGATTTGAAAAATCAAATCCGGACAAGTCCAGAACCTCGGCTCCACAACGGGCAAACATGAAATCCATACTCTTGACAAGAGGCGTCCTGAATCTGGAAATATCCAAAGAGTTCAGCTTCTTGCAGTTGTAGAACATGTAGCTCATGGTAGTCGCCTTGTCTGTACGGAAACTGCTTATGTCCAGTGATTCAAGCTTGATGCAGTCATTGAACATGCCGGAAAAATAGAGGGAAGCATCGGTGTTGAAGTTTCTCAAATCAAGCTGTGTGAGTTCTTTGCAACTTGAGAACATGTAGCTCAAGTTTGTGACTTTTTCTGTCGAGAAATTCGAGACGTCAAGTGACCTGAGCTGCTTGCATCCATTGAACATCGCTCCCATACTGGTGACATTGTCCGTCTTGAATCCGGAAACATCCAGCGACGTGATAGTCTCACATCCGCCAAACATGTTGTTCATGTCCTTGACATTGCGCGTGTCAAATCCTGTCACGTCCAGTGCTTCCAGATTTCTGCAGAAGCTGAACATGGACTCCATGTTCTCGGCGGAATCCGTTCTGAAACCGTCAAGGGCTATTGTGGTCAGGTTTGTGTCCCATCCGAACAGATAGGACATGTCCTTTACTGCCGAAGTCTCCAGTTTGTTTATATCCACATGGATTAGAGAAGAGCAGTCATAGAACATCTTATGGATGTTGACCAGATTGACAGTGTTCAGTTTCTTCTCCGGAAAGATTACATATGCGAGTTTCCAGCAATTGTCGAATGTGCAGTCCATACTTGTAAACGGAAGCGGATTCAGATGTGAAAGGTCTATTCCTATAAGGTATTTGTGGGTTTCCATATACCTGTTGTCCTGCATCAGACGGTCCAGTGTCTTGGCATCATGGTTCAGCCATAGAATCGCTTTGTGCTTGCCCTCCGTTTGGAATTTGTGATAAAAGCTCTTATAGGGACTTGAATATTTATCATACTCAAAACTGATTTCAGTACCGTCATCATATAGGATACCCTTGAGGTTGTCCAGATGAGAGGTACATATCGGTACTTCCTGGCTCGGATCAACAACAAGATACTCCGCAACAATGGCATTGCTGAGCTGCATTACCCTTACAGTCTGTGTCTTTCCTGACTCTTCCTGTGTGAATCTCACCAGACACTCCCGGTCTGTATCGAATTCCGGAATATAGTATTCTACCGAATTGCCATCGCTGGACTGAACGAACGAATCGAACATTTCAGGCGTTTCCGCATTCCAGGTCGCGCCCTTGTCAATGCTGAAGTCCATTTTCCATGACACGTTCCGGTCTTTGCCCGACCCGTCGCTGAATGTACTTGAAGAAAGGCTGGTGATGTTTATCATCCCGTTACCCCCGTCTCTGAACGACTCCACTCTGCTTCTGTCCGTCTCGAATCTGTACTCAAGACCAGTTATCGCAGACTCGTCATTCTCGCGGATGATGTCGTCAATGCCGGCTGATCTGAACTGTGTAAGGTCCAGGTCAATGTTCAGGATACCTGACCGTTCAATGTTTATGCTGCCCGGAAGTGAATATATCTTTTTGCCCGCATCTGTCCCATCGGAAACAAGAGACAGCTGTATTTTCAGTTCGCCTATGCTTTCGGGCGGAAGCACAATGCAGAAATCTTTCGGCGCTGAACTGAGTTTTACACCGCTTCCGCAGTTGAGTGTCAGCACATTGCCTCCATCTTTCTCCATCATCCAGGAGCCGGATGCAGATGTGCAGTACAGACTGCCGTACAGGTTCTTGTCGGCTTTAAGCTTTATTTCATTGACATAAGCGTCTTTTTTCAACGAGCTTATCCTGAGCCTGCAGATGCCGCACAAGTTCTTGAACGACAGCTCTTTCGTGGTGGATGATGCTGCCATTGGCATTGACCCGCTTCCGAATCCTGATTCGGAATATTCCTGAGTGGATTTAAGCGACAGGACATGCTTTCCGTCGGCAAAGGAATATCCTGCGGCAGGGTAGAATGCCTGCCATTCATCTGCTTTCTTCGCTTTGGCATTTTCTGAAACGCTCTTGTCATACACGAATTTGGCGCTTCCTGCTCCCTCATCTTCCGTGACGAAGTAAGATGAGGCAGGGACTGAAGATGAAGAAGAGATGATGATTCTGTCTCCTTTTGACCAAAGCAGCGGATATTGTCCATCTTCAGTCCCATTCCCCATAAATGTCTTGCATTCAGCGTGTTCCATGTGCGTGGCGATAAACTCCAGATCATCGGATACATTAAGTTCTCCGGCCTCTTTATTGCAGGCGCAGCACAAGATGGCGGCTGAGAACAATAGAATAATCGGATAGCGGTCAATAGTCTTCATAGTATCAGAATTCATTGATGGTATTGTCTTCATTTGTTTCATTGATGGTGATATCCCCAGAAGTGAACAGATTCTCAGTGGAGTTTACTGAAAAATGCCCTCCGCTGTAGGATATGGCGTATGTGGTCAGTCTGCCTTTTTCCCACTTGTGGCCTTCAAGCGGAATGCTCCCTGTTTCAGAATCTCCGTTTTCCGTGACTGTTATGTTCAGACAGGCTTTGGAACCGCGTCCGAACTCCTGAGGCGGCAGCATGAAGGCAAGTGCGGGATCAGACATCGTAAATGTCCTTTCAGAAGACAGACTGGTCCATTCCCCATTTTCAATATTGTATATACCGTCTCCTCGGATGCCGGACAGGGATATTCCCGTAATCTCAGCCTCTTCGCTGAATGTTTCTCCCTTCCGGAATCGTATGGCGGTAAGTGTGTGGTTGAAAGCGAGTTGTACTGTTCCTTCTCTCTGCACGTCACTTGCCGCAAAAAGGTCAATCTGTTCCTCTGCCCTGGTTTTGGCTGAGAATTGCAGCGAAGGCGCCCCGCCTGCCGGGAACGGACTGATTCCATTGTCGGATGAAGGGTATGGCGAAAACGCATAGAACCGTATGTCTGTGTCATTCATCCAGTAGAGAGGTGTGGAACTGGTCCATCCTCCATCACTTTTCACTACTTTCATGTTCCACATATAGTCGGTATGTGCTGCGCCTTCTGTTCCGAGACAGGCGGAAAGGCTGAAGTCGGCTGGGCTTGCAGCATTCCCGGACGGTGACGGAGATTTGACGACGGAGGCTTTGAACCGTACTTGATCGTTCTCTGTCCGGAGGCTGTCCAGGACAGTGACAACTACCATTTCGGCAGCGCTCGCAGGCGCCCCGCCTTCAATATACAGGATGCCGCTTCCAGGCTTTTTCAGGTGCAGGGTTACTCCGTGTCCGTCTTTGTCCATAGTGTAGTCATAGATGCCACGGCTTTTGTCATATTCCAGCTCTTCTTCTCCAAATGACAGCCTTGACCCTTTCGGCTCTATCTCTGCCCATATATGCACGTCTGAGCCGACTTTTCCTTCTACATAATTGCCAGGATGGAGATGTATGGATGCTTTTCCGTATGGTAAAAGACTGCTCTTGTCGATTCTCCAGCTGTCCTCCTCGAGGCCGCTCCATGAAGGGCTTACCCGTATATGGTAATGACAGTTCCGCTGGACATCGAAATCAGACGGGGAGTCTCCCAAATAAAACCTGTATTTAAGATATTCTCCGGGACCGGTGTACAATGAATCTGAACGGTACTCTGCCTGAATCTCGATATATGAGCATAGTCCTGCCACAGCATCTGCCATATCCAGAACCTTGTCCTTCTCCGTCTTGGCCTCCGGAAGCAATCTGCCCTGCATGTTTTCAAGCATGTACACGCTTATCTCACGGCTTACACCACCGCTCCTGTCAATGTTCAAGTCATCAGCCTCACCATAGCTTTTGCAATATCCTGATGCGAACACATCATTGCCCCCGCTGACCTTGCTTTGCGAGAACAGACAGGCAGATTTGGGGCAGCCTCCCACCTGTACGCTTTTGACATTGAACTTCACGTTCTTTCCAAGTCTGGTCCGGTCAATGCAGAGGGATACCTTCGCCATCATGCTCACGAGATTTATATCGATGTCATTGACCTTGTCGTCAATGTGCACAATGCCGCTTTCTCCCGTCATCGGCAGCCCTCTGCTGTATTCGTCCGGGTAGGACAGGTGGTAACGGTATTGCTTCAAGTCTCCGACCGAGCGGATGCCGGTAATCCTGAACCCCAGATTCGCGCAGGCAAATACCCGGCAGTCGGTCTGCCCTATCCAAGAAAAGCTGTATCTGGTCTCACCTCCGTTCATATGCGAATCGATATAGGCAGACTCTTCAAGATGGCCTCCCGCATCGAAAATGAAGATGTTGAGGTCGGAAATCTTGACTTCATCCGGGTCGTCCGTCCTTGTCGCAGGCGTGACGGCTATGTTCACCGACACCACTGTCGATGCCGGGGATGTTTCTTTACGGCATCCGCAGAGCAGTGCCAATATCAGAACTGATAATATCTTCGCGTATCGCATGACTGTCAATATGTTATGGTCTTTTCATCCTTTATCGTCCAAGGCTTGACGCTGAACTTGCAATTCACTGTCGAGAGGTTTATCGCAATATCAGGTGAACTCACACCCCGTCGTGTCAATGTTATGTCGAATATGTAGTCTTTCCCTGCCTGGACGCCGGCACTGTCAGGCGTGTTGCACCATTGCCCCCTGTTGATTTCTATCGGGTACCAAGTCCGTTCTCCGTCCAATGTCCCTTCTATCACTAGCTTGGTGAAACCTGCACCGAGCCCCTCCTGACTGATTTCATTCTGGTAGCAGAACAGTTCTGTCTTCGGGAACCGTACTGTCTCGCCGATGTTTCCCATTCTTCTGCTGCATATAAGATTTCCGAAAGCGAATCCGGCCGTGTCAGACGGTTCCAGTTTTCCTGCGTTCAATATGCTCTCGGGTATGGTCGGGGCTTTCCCGCTCACCGGAAACCGCCCGCAGACATCAGTAAGATAGACACATACGTCTTCGAGAGACTTTCCCTCATACGGCCTTCCGTGAAAATCGCAGCTGATGCTGTTCAGCGTTATCCGGGCGAGCAGGGGAGTGAGTGTTATCTCACATTCCCTTTCATATCCGGCATTGACCCTGTTTTCAGCATACATCACTGGTGCGTCAGGGTTCTCCGACTTCAGCTCGGCATACAGATTCTGCAGGTCGTCATAGGCGAGCACTTTACGATATTCCTCCGCGTTCAGCGGGGAATTGGCAATCGTTACCAGTATCTTTTTCCCTGCTCTCGAGGCGGATTCTGTCCTCCCGCTTCCGTCAAGTTCCGCCCGCATATAGGAATCAAGCTTCCGTAGTCTGTCATCGTTGAAGTACAGTATGTCAATGTACCCTTTGACTGCCTTGTCTGTCTTGAATGTCAGTTCGGTTTTTTCCTCTCTGTCATTCCTCTCAGTCCCGGCAGTTTCAGGTGCAGTCGATGTGCAAGAATAAAAGACCGGCAACAAAAGCAAGGTTACGGCCAGAACGGCCGAAATATAGTAGATGGTCAAGTTAAAGGCGACAATATTATGAATATGCAGCCGGTCTTTTTTTATGTGATTTTTCATTTTCATGAGTTGCAGTTGTTATCGTTTCCGGCTGCAAATATATTAGGATGTTTTTTAAAAAATCACCATTTTATGCGTCTCAAATGCAGATTTTTACGATTCTTAAACTTTAAAAATTGTTTTAAATGCCTTTTTTCGATTGCAAATTTGTGACATAAAAACACAAAAAAGCGGCTGGACAGACGCCAGTCGCTTTCAAAAAAATATTTTCAGGCTGTTAACCGCCGAAATTGTCATAAAGAACATTCTCAGGAGGTACTCCGAGACTGTCGAGCAATGTGTTGACAGATTTGACCATCATAGGAGGTCCGCACATGAAGTATTTGATGTCTTCCGGTGTGTCATGCTCCTTGAGGTATGTCTCGTACATAACATTGTGTACGAAACCTGCAACATATTTTACTCCTGCTTCATCAGCTGCCGGATCCGGACGGTCGAGAGCCAGATGGAAGTGGAAGTTAGGGAACTCTTTCTCGATTTCAGCATAGTCCTCGAGGTAGAATGCCTCTTTCAGGCTACGCGCACCGTAGAAGAAGTTGACCTGCTTCTTGGTCTTGAGAGTCTTGAACAGGTGCATGATGTGGCTTCTGAGAGGAGCCATACCTGCGCCACCGCCGACAAATATATATTCCTGTGAATCAGGATCATCCTTAGGAAGAAGGAACTCTCCGAACGGACCGGAAATCATAACCTTGTCACCAGGGTGACGTGTGTAGATATATGAAGAACCGATACCTGGGTTTACAGGGAGGAGTTTGTTGCTTCCCTTAGGCGCTGTCCTGTCAAATGGAGGAGTTGCGATACGGACATTCAGTTTGATGATGTCGCCCTCAGCAGGATAAGAGGCCATAGAGTATGCTCTCATGGTCGGCTCAGGGTTCACGCACTTAAGGTCGAAGAACTTGTAGCGCTCCCAGTCTGCCTTGTACTCAGGATCTACGTCAATGTCGCTGAAATTGAATGTTCCCTGAGGAATATCAATCTGGATGTACTCTCCTGATTTGAAATCGAGGTGAACACCCTCAGGCAGCTTGACAGTGAATTCCTTGATGAAGGTAGCCACGTTGTGGTTGGAAATGACTTCGCACTCCACTTTCTTGACACTGAGCACTGACTCCGGAACCTCGATCTTGAGGTCTTCCTTGACCTTGACCTGGCAACCGAGTCTCCAGTTGTCCTTGATCTGTTTTCTGTTGAAGAATCCTGTTTCGGTAGGGAGGATGTTTCCGCCGCCTTCGAGGACTCTGACTTTGCACTGTCCGCAGTTGGCCTTGCCACCGCAGGCTGACGGGAGGAAAATCTTCTCTTCTGCAAGAGCGCCCATGAGCGAGTTGCCTGGAGCGACGTCGAGCACTTTGTTACCTCCGTTGATGTCAATCTTGACTGTACCGCTTGGGGTCAGTTTTGTCTTGACCCACAGCAGCAGGACTACCAGAATCAGCGTAACCACTGTGATAGTTGCTACTGAGGCTATAATTGTAAGAGTAATTTCATTCATCTTTCAAGTCTCCTATTAAAGTGAAATACCCATAAATGTCATGAATGCCATGGCCATAAGACCTACGGTGATGAATGTGATACCGATACCCTTGAGAGGTGCAGGCACATTCGAGTATGACATCTTCTCTCTGATGGCGGCGAGTGTCACGATAGCGAGGAACCAGCCGATACCTGAGCCGAGAGCATAAACGGTTGCTTCACCGACATTGACGAAATCTTTCTGCTGCATGAAGAGCGCACCTCCGAGGATGGCGCAGTTCACTGCGATAAGAGGCAGGAAGATACCGAGCTCTGAGTAGAGTGTAGGTGCGAATTTCTCGACAACCATCTCTACGAGCTGTACGATAGCGGCGATGACCGCGATGAATGTGATGAAACTCAAGAAGCTGAGGTCAACGCTTGCGAGGCTTGGACTGAGCCAGCTCAATGCACCAGGGCTGAGCACGTAAGTGTTCAGGAGGTAGTTGATAGGCAATGTGACCAGGAGCACAAAGATAACAGCCGCACCAAGTCCGGAAGCTGTCTTCACGTTTTTAGATACTGCCAGGTATGAGCACATACCGAGGAAGTATGCAAAAATCATATTGTCAACGAAAATTGACTTTACGAATAAGCTTATATATTCCATATTACTTGCGTGTTAGTTGTTATTTCTCCTGAAGATCTTTCTGGATGCTTCTCTGTACCCATACGATACATCCGAGCAGGATGAGTGCTACAGGAGGAAGAATCACAAGTCCGTTGTTCATATAACCTGCATCGTAGAAGCACTGCGGAATCACCCGGAATCCGAAGAGGGTTCCTGAACCGAGCAGTTCACGGAAGAATGCCACGATAAGAAGAATCATAGCGTATCCTGCTCCGTTTGCAAGACCATCGAGAAGTGACGGAATAGGCTTGTTGCCCAGGCCGAAAGCCTCGATACGGCCCATGACGATACAGTTTGTGATGATAAGTCCCACATATACAGAGAGTTGAGTCTCAATGCTGTATGCGTAAGCCTTGAGGAACTGGTCCACGAGAATTACCATCAGCGATACAACCACGAGCTGTACGATGATACGGACTCTGTTAGGAATGGAATTCCTCATCAGAGATACGATAAAGTTCGAAAGCGCTGTAACTACGATGACGGAAAGACCCATTACGAAGGCTCCCTTCATCTGTACGGTCACAGCCAATGAGGAACAGATACCGAGTACGAGGACAGTGATAGGATTGCCCTTGAAAATCGGATTCAATATTGTTTCTTTAAGTTTTGCGTTCATTTTATTTCCTCCTCATTATTTGGCGATTGCAAGTGAATCTGCTGAAACACAGAGTGAGTCAACTGCATTCTCCACCTCTGATGGCTGCACTGCATTGGCTGCGGCAGCTTTGAGGAACGGCTTGTAAGCCTGAAGCCAGTTGTCGATGGAAACTCCAAGTGCGTGGCTGGTGATGGAAGCGCCTGTGATGGCATCTACCGCATTCTCTTGGCCGGCAGGAGCCCCGCCTTTGACTACGCAAAATGCTTCTTCAGCCTCGAAGTCCACTTTCTTGCCTTCGAATTCTGCTCTGAATGAAGGATCGTCCTTGATCTTGGCACCAAGACCAGGAGTCTCGCTCGCGTGGTCGAAATATGCTCCGCGAATCGTCTGATAATCATCGTTGAGGGCAATGTAACCCCAGATCGGTCCCCAAAGACCTGCGCCATAGCAAGGGATTACGGTGACTTTCTGTCCGTCTTTCTCGAAAACGAAAACAGGCAGTTTCAAGTCTGCTTTGCCGTTCTTGAGAAGGTCCTTGACACGTTTGTCCTGAGCCTTGAGCTGGCTGGTGGTGTAGATTTCCTGCTTTGCAAGATCAAGTGTTCCGCACTCCTGGCCCTCTGCATTGACAAGAACAGAAGATTTTGCGACAGCCTTGTAGGCGTCGATCTTCTGGTCATTGCTCATCGCGTCGAGCTCGCTCTTCTCGTATAACTTGCTGGCAGTCAGCATCTGGCTGATGGCGTCAGCTTTCACGTTGGCATCCTGCTTCGGCTTGAGAGTCTCAGAGACGAACGCAAGAACCGCAGCTACCACCACAACGACTACTGTCGTATAGATGACTGTATATATATTTCCGTTAGTATTCATACCTATTATATATATTATGCGATTTTAACTTTCTTGGCTCTTCTTGAGATCGCAGCGTCGGTGACGTAGTGGTCAATGAGCGGTGCAAATGTGTTCATCAGCAGGATTGCGAGCATCATGCCTTCTGCATATCCAGGGTTGAACAGTCTTACGGTAACGCAGAGAGCACCGATAAGGAATCCGTAGATCCACTTGCCACACTCAGTCTGTGCAGACGTTACAGGGTCTGTTGCCATGAATACTGTACCGAATGCGAATCCGCCCATAAGAAGCTGATAGTAAGCAGGAACGTCAGTAGCTCCAAAGAAGTTTCCGAGCCAGCCCACGAAGAGGGCGCCGGCAACTGATGAAACCATAATCTTCCAGCTTGCTACACCTGTCCAGAGCAGAATGACTGCACCGATGAGGATGGCGATTACTGAGGTCTCACCTACAGAACCCGGAACAAGACCTGCGAACATATCCCATGCTGACATGCCGTACTGTACTCCGGCGTTGTTCATTGCGTCGAGACCTTCAGAAGCGAATGAGAGAGGAGTGGCTCCTGTCGCACCGTCAATGAGGCTTTCGCCGCCTTTCAATGATACCCATACGCTCGAGCCTGACATCTTGCTAGGATAAGCGAAGAACAGGAATGCACGGCAGAGCAATGCCGGATTCAAGAAGTTCATACCGGTTCCGCCGAACACTTCCTTGCCGAACAATACGGCGAACGCAACTGCGATGGCAAGTGTCCAAAGCGGCACGTCCACAGGGACAATGAGAGGAATGAGCATACCTGAAACGAGGTATCCCTCATTGACTTCCTCATTTCTGATCTGCGCAGATGCGAACTCGATACCGAGTCCTACGATGTACGCTACAAGATAAAGAGGGAGCACTTTGAGGAAGCCGTACCAGAAATTCTGGAACAGTCCGAAGCTCTGTCCTGTCGCAAGTCCGTGCTGGTAGCCGACGTTCCACATGCCGAAAAGGGCTGCCGGAATCAATGCGACTACTACGATGATCATGATTCTCTTCAGGTCAACGGCATCTCTGACGTGCGAACCTCTGCTTGTTACCGTTCCCGGAACGCGGAGAAAAGTATCGAACGCGTCAATGCTGGAGTGAAGGAATCCAAATTTGCCGCCCCTTTCGAAAAGGCCCGGCTTCTGAGTTGTATTTTTTGATTCTTCCATAACTTCCGTCTGATTATGCCATTTCTTTAATCATAAGGTCAATGCCTTTTTCAATGATGGCCTGAATGTCATTCTTTGAAGGATCCACGTATTCGCAGAGCGCGAGATCCTCAGGAAGCACCTCATAGATTCCGAATTTCTCCATCTTGTCAATGTCGCCGGCGAGGCAGGCCTTGACCAGGAATACAGGGAAAATGTCCATAGGAAGCACTTTCTTGTAAACGTCTGACATTACGAATGCACGAGGGCCGCCATTCGTGTTGGTGTCCATATCGTATGTCTTCTTAGGGCAGAGCCATGAGAAGTATGTATGGCTTGAACTGAATTTGCCGAATCTGAAAGGTTTGGCCCATCCGAGAACTTCTCTTTCAGTGCCTTCGTGGAGAAGGGTGACCTGATTGTCGAAGAATCCGAGAGAACCGTTCTTGCCGACATTCTCGCCGGTGAGAACGTCACCGCTGACAAATCTCAGGTCATTGCCGGAGTTGTCGTAGAAATCTTTCAGATCTGCCATGTTGATACCTGGAAGGGCATCTACATAAGCCGGCTCGATAGCCTTAGGACCTGTCACGGCAATCTTTCTGGCCATGTTGTACTTTCCTGTGTTGAAAAGCTTTCCGATGGCTGCAAGAAGAAGAAGTGAAACTGTCCATACGGTGTCTCCCTTCATGATAGGCGAGATGTGGCTGATCTGTACGCCGACGTTGCCTGCAGGGTGTTTGCCTGTGAAAACGTGCTGGATTACATTCTCTACCTTGTGAAGAGGAGTTCCGGAGTAGTTCTCCCTGCAAAGAGAGAAGTGGATTCCTCCGTCAGTCAGTTTGTTGAGCGCGTTCACACCCGTCTGGATGTTTGCGATTTCGTCTTTGAAAACGAATTCAGGCGCTGCTGCAAGAGGAGCTGTCGTGAATGCTGATACGAAGATTGCTTTAGGCTTTACAGTAGGATCTGCGAGAACGCCGTAAGGTCTCTGTACAAGAGATGGCCACAATCCGCTCTTCAGGAGAAGCGCCTTGATGTCCTCTGCCTGCATTTCTGCCGGTTTGTGGACACCGAAGTCAACAAATTCCTGCTGGGCGTCGGCCTTGATCCTTACCTCAAGCAACTTTCTTTTTTCGCCTCTGACGATTTCCGCAACCGTTCCGCTTACCGGAGACGAGAAGAGGATGTCAGGGTTCTTTTTGTCTGCCAGAACAGGGGATCCGGCCAGAACCTTATCGCCTTCCTTTACAAGAAGTCTTGGTATAAGACCCTTGAAATCAGTAGGTTTTACAGCGATAACGTCCGGTACGATCGTCTTTCTGGTTTTCTGGACTGCTGTTCCTGAAATAGGAATGTTCAGTCCGCCTTTCAAATCGATGTTGTTTGACATTATAGGTAACCTTTAATAGTATTTCGGATTTCCGGCGCGAATATACTGAATTTTTTTCGTAATTTCGCCATTATTATGGAAAACAAAAGTGCTATATTGGAGGGGTTGGACGAACAGCAGAGAGCTGCAGTCTGCCAGACAGAGGGGCCGGTGCTCATAGTTGCCGGCGCTGGAGCAGGAAAAACGAGAGTGTTGACCGGCAGAATCGCCTATATTCTTGAAAACGGGGGAGAACCCGACAGAATATTGGCATTGACATTCACAAAGAAGGCTGCGGCTGAAATGAAAGCCCGAATCGCGGCAATAGTGGGGGAGAAGAAGGCCCGGCGGCTCTACATGGGCACTTTCCATTCCGTGTTCATACGGTTTCTCAGGGAGTTTGCGGAAAGCCTCGGCTATCCGTCCTCATTCACCATCTATGATACAAGTGATTCCATCAGCGCCATAAAGTCGTGCCTGAAGGAAATGAAACTTGATGACAAAGTCTATAAGCCGAAGGATGTGCTCGGCCGCATATCGATGGCCAAGAACAACCTGATAACGCCTCAGGCGTACAAGAAGGATGCGCAGGCCATTATCAATGACACGCACGCCAAGAAACCGGAAATCTGCAACATCTACGCACGTTATGCCGAAAAATGCAGGCAGGCTGGGGTGATGGATTTCGACGATATCCTGCTGAATATGAACATCTTGTTCCGGGACAATCCGGAGGCTCTCGATTCCGTGGCGTCCCGCTTCGACTACATCCTTGTTGACGAGTATCAGGATACCAATGTGGCCCAGTACCTCATTCTCAAGAAGCTCAGCCAGAAACACCACAACATCTGTGTGGTCGGTGATGATTCGCAGTCCATCTATGCGTTCCGCGGGGCCAAGATCGAGAATATCCTGAACTTTAGAAGGGATTATCCTGACTATAAGCTCTTTAGACTTGAGCGTAACTACAGATCCACCCAGGTAATCGTGGATGCTGCCAATTCCGTCATTGAGAACAATGAGTCAAGAATCCCGAAAACCTGTTTTTCAAAAGGTCCAGAGGGCGATCTGATACATCTTATAAAGGCATATACCGAGCAGGAGGAGGCAGTGCTTATCGCGTCTTCCATCGTGTCCCGCATGGAAAAGGACCATTGTCAGTATCAGGACTTTGCGATATTGTACAGAACGAATTCCCAGTCTCGCGCGCTGGAGGAGGCGCTCAGAAAACGCAACCTGCCGTACATGATAGTCTCCGGCAATTCCTTCTTCGACCGTGCCGAAGTGAAGGACATGATGGCTTACCTGAAGCTTGCCGTCAATCCGAATGACGACGAGTCGTTCCGCAGAGTGCTGAACACGCCGGCAAGGGGAATCGGCTCCACCTCCGAGAACGCTCTTGTCGCTGTCGCCGCTGCCGCGGGAGTTTCATTGTTCAATGCCTGTGAACCGTCAATGCTTATGAAGGCCGGAATCAAGTCCGGAGCCGCAGGCAAGATAATGGAATTCAGGAATATGATTGCCAATGCCAATGCTTCTCTGGCGAAGGATGATGCTTTTCAGGTAGCATCCGCACTCTCTACAAGATGCGGCCTGTATGCGTCGTTCAAGATGGACAATTCGATCGAGAGCCAGTCCAGAGCGGCCAATATCGAAGAACTCCTGAACAGCGTTCAGGGCTTCGTGGAGGACAGGAAGAACCAGTATAAGGAGGAAATGCTTGCAGATGAGAATGTTGTGGATATCGAGTCCATTTCGGACAGCGACATTCCTTTGGTGACACTCGGGGATTTCCTGGAGGACATATCATTGCTCAGCGCTATCGATATGACGGATGATGAGTCTTCCAACAAGATAACCCTGATGACGGTGCATTCTTCCAAGGGCCTTGAGTTCCCTTATGTATATGTTGCCGGAATGGAGGAGAATATATTCCCGTCCGGAGGTTCGTTCTCGTCACCGTCTGAGATTGAAGAGGAGCGAAGGCTGTTTTATGTGGCATTGACACGCGCTAAAGTGGCTGTAAATCTGTCATTTGCCTCTACCAGGATGAGAAACGGAAAGCATGAACAGAATGCGCCGAGCCGTTTCGTGCGGGAAATAAATACAAGGTATATTGACAATCCACTGCGCGAAGATGATGACCCCCGTGAAGACGTCATGCAGTCTTTCGGCGGATTCGGCTCCCGCTTCGGTTATGGCGCGAAGTTCTCCGGAGAGCGCAGAAGTTATGGCGCTTCATCGCAGAACCGTTCATATGGCACTTCGGGTCCAGTGAAAGTCATCAAAGAGAGCAGACCTCCAGTATCATCGGTGACCGGCAAACCTCTTAAACCTGCCTCTTCCGCTCCGAGTCCGCGTTCATTCGATGCTGACTTTACCCCTGTCTCTGTCCTGGATATGAAAGTGGGGCAGCGGATCGAGCATAACCGTTTCGGTTTCGGAGTCATCAGACAGATATCCGGCACCGGAACAGATCTGAAGGCGAAGATCGCGTTCGACAATTTCGGAGAAAAGATTTTGCTGCTCAAGTATGCGAAAATCCGCCTTGTAGAGAGTTAGAACAGATATTTAAAACTTTTTTTAAATGCCCGGCAGGAAAATTTAAAATTTCTGTCGGGAAATTTTTACGTTTCTTAAATAAAATCGGGAAAATTTCACATACTTTAGCGGTCGCTTAAACTTATTGAATTATGCGACAACTATTGAAAATCAAATTTTTGGCAGTTCTGCTCCTGCCTGTGTTCACATTCTGCAGACGACTCGATGCGGAGACTGAGACGGGCTCCGGTTATCTTGGTATTCACTTCTCTGAACAGGCATACGCCCTGACAAAAGCCACTGCGGAAAACTTGCCGGACACGTGTGATTTCCTGCTTAAAGTCACGGACGCCGGAGGAAAGGTCATATATGACGGCAAGTATGGCGATTCTTCCGAAAAGATTCTTGTGAAATCCGGAACTTACAATATCTCAGTGCGCTCCGCAGAGTTCTCCAAGCCGTCATTCTCATCCCCACAATATGGAGATGACCAGTGTGTTGTGGTTCAGGAAGGGAAGACCGCACATGTCTATCTCGACTGTGATATGCAGAATGCGGGAATCCGACTGGTGATTTCGCCCGATTTCCTGAAATCATATCCTGACGGCGTGCTCTTTCTGAAGTCTTCTGCCGGTAAGCTCATGTACGGTTACTCCGAAAAGAGAGTGGCCTATTTCCAGCCGGGAAATGTAACATTGGTCCTATATGACGGCGGGAAGGACAAGTCATTGACAACTAAAAAATTAAAACCTAAACAGGTGCTTGTCTTAAGCGTGCAGGCCCCCTCTGCCGGAACCTCAGGAGCCGGCATCAGCATTGCTGTGGATACTGCGAAGGCTTGGGTGAGTGACAGATACGTCATCGGTGCCGGCTCCGGCAGCGCACCCACCGGAGGAGCATATAAAGACGCCTTGAACGTTTCCCAGGCGAAATCCGAGTTGGATGCGAAAGGCGTGTGGGTGTACGGCTATATTGTGGGAGGAGACTTGACTGCTTCATCCGTGTCATTCGACGAGCCGTTTGAATCTGAGTCCAATATCGCCATCGCAGGTAGGACCACTGTCTATGACAAGGAGTCCTGTATGTCAGTCCAATTGTTGAAAGGCAAGGTCCGGGATGCATTGAACCTTGTTTCAAACCCATCAAACCTGAAAAGAAAAGTGTTCCTGAAGGGCGACATTGTGGAATCGTATTTCGGTATCCCGGGTGTGAAGAACATTTCTGAATGCGTGATTGAGTAGGTAATCCATAAGTAACCTTCAAAAAATATTTGTAAACTTATGCGAGTTTACTATCTTTGCAGTCGCATCCGGAGAACGGCTGCAATGCGGAAATAGCTCAGCTGGTAGAGCGTTGGCTTCCCAAGCCGAAGGTCGCGGGTTCGAGTCCCGTTTTCCGCTCCACGAACAACAAATAGTATATAATTATGTTCTGAAAGTTGTAACATCTTCAATCGACGGAAGTTTGTTATGACTTTCGTTCTGCTTTATATGGCCTCCTTACCATTGCCAGAGTTATGCTTTCTCGTTAAAAAATGATTTAAAACTTTTGAAATTATCAGAATTTTGCTACTTTTGCTTTCGAAACGATTATAATACTAAATTGAAACATTTCAAAACAAAAAATAATAACTATTATCACATACAATGAAAATAATAAGAGTGTGGGCTTCCATCATCGTTTTTCTTGCTGCTTTTGCGTTCGCTTCATGCAGCAAGACAGAAAATGATGGGGGGGGCGAGATTGATGTACAGTTCCGTGTGCCGGAAAATGTAGAACTTGAATACAACGCTACAACTCTTGATTTCAGGGTGCAGTTCCAGAAATCCCCGAAGGAGACCGACAAGATTGTACTGAAAGATCCCGTAGGAGTCGAACATACCTGCGACATCGTAACTGTCAGCACGACCAAGTTTACGATCTCGCTGTACTCCGGAATTATTTCAGGAAAGTATTCTGTATCCATAAAGCGTGGGAATGCGGTCAAGCTTATGGGCGAGATGTTGGTGTCCATTTACGGCGATGGTGTGAAACCTGTTGCCGGCTCAACCGTTTACGGAAAGATCTCATGCAACGGAGCCGGTGTGCCGGACGTAGTTGTATCTGATGGATATGTGGTGGTAAAGACTGATGCTGACGGAGTGTATCAGATGAGGTCGGCAAAATATCTGAAATATGTGTTCATGTCTGTTCCGAGTGGATATGAACCTGAAGTAAATGGCGTCTTGCCGAAGATTCACAGCGCATTGACCTCTCCTGCTACAAAAGCGGAGCGTGTGGATTTCGTCTTGAATAAAGTGGAGGGCCAGGACAAGTACAAAGTGTTCTTCCTGGGAGATATGCATCTTGCTAACAGGAACAATGACAAGACTCAATTCACTGAGTTTACCGATGACTGGAACACGTATCGCGACAATCATAAGTCCGAGAAGATGTATGCAATCACCCTCGGAGACATGACTTGGGACTTGTATTGGTACTCGAACCAGATGGAACTGAAAGACTATCTGGATGTTATAAACGCCAGAGTGTCGGATATAATCATATACCATACAATGGGCAATCATGACAATGATATGCTCGCGAAGAGCGGTTATGATGCAAAGCTTCCGTATGACAAAACCATTGCTCCCCAGTATTATTCCTTCAATATCGGAAATGTGCATTATGTGGTGATTGACGACATTGACTGTTCCCGATATGACGGAACAACATCAAGAGATAATTTCAAGAATCTGACACAGAATCAGTTGGATTGGCTTAAGAAGGACCTGGCGTATGTGAGCACATCTACCCCTATAGTATTGACGACTCATGCTCAGTTGTTCTATCCGTCAAAGGAAAGCCTCTCCCAATTCGAGTACAGTTTCAGCAACGTGAGCGAACTGCTTGAGGTTCTGGATGGCTACAAAGTGCATGCTGTGACCGGGCACACTCACACGATTTTCAATGCCCTTCCGGAAGATACTGCTTTACTTGGCGCGAGAAACCTGCAGGAACACAATGCCGGTGCGGTTTGCGCATCATGGTGGTGGTCTGCTCATTTGACCCCGGGAGTCCACATCAGTCTGGACGGAGCTCCGGGCGGCTACAGTATCTGGGATGTGGACGGTACTGATTTCAAGTGGAAATACAAGGCGACCGGAAAAAGTGAGGACTATCAGTTCCGCTCTTATGACCTGAACAATTTCAGTGTTTCATATGGTGATGTCCCTAAACTCAAGGACGCGGAGATGAAATTGGCGTTCGCAAAGTATGTCCAGGCGTATCCTAAAAATACTGACAATGAGGTTCTTATCAATGTGTGGAACTGGAATCCGAAATGGACCCTCACAGTTACTGACGAGCATGGAAAGGACCTGAAATGGACCAGGACATTCGCATATGACCCGCTTCATATCAAGGCATTGACGATTCCTCGATTCAACAAGAACATAACCCAGAAGCCTTCTTTCATAACAGAAAGCAAGATGCCGCATTTCTTCAAGGTCAAGGCGGACAATGCCACGGATGACTTGACGATAACAGTAAAGGATGAATTCGGCAACGTCTATACTGAAAACATGGCGCGTCCGAAGGCATTCAATACCCTTACTGACTACACACAGTATTGATTCATAATGGATTGATACCATATAATACAAACCAAAATACAAAATTTATGAGAACAGTCAAATTTCTTGCTGTTACGCTTCTGGTAGCATTTGCCACCTGCATAGGTGCCTTTGCCCAGAACAGGACGGTGTCCGGAAAAGTTCTGGACAACCAACAGCAACCCCTTATCGGAGCGGCGGTTCTGATTTCCGGCACAAGTACCGGTACAACGACTGACGTGAACGGTAGTTTCTCAATGTCGGTTCCTTCCGGGGATGTTGTCCTGGAGGTATCATCTCTCGGTTACATTACCAGAAAGGTGAGTGTTCCGGCAGCAAAGTCTTCTGTCAATGTCACACTTGATGAAGACAACATGACCTTGAACGAGACGGTCGTTGTAGGTTATGGTACTCAAAAGAAGGTGAACTTGACAGGCGCTATTTCAGTTGTAGATGACAAAGCCCTGAAGGACAGGTCATCCCACAACCTTGTCACCATGCTGCAGGGTTCTGTTCCTGGCCTGAACATCACGACTCAGTCAGGTAACCCTGGAAGTACCGGAAAACTGAACATCCGAGGATTTACTTCCATCAATGAAGCGAACCCGATAGTCCTCATTGACGGTGCGCTCGGAGACCTCGAAGATGTCAATCCTAACGATGTCGAGAGTATCTCCGTCATCAAGGACGCTGCTGCGGCAGCCGTTTACGGTGCACGTGCAGCTTATGGAGTTATCCTCGTGACCACCAAGAAAGGAAGCTCGGATGACGGCAAAGCCAAGATCCGCTACAGCGGAAGATTCGGATGGGAAGAGCCGACCACTTCGACAGATTACGAGGACAGGGGATATTGGTCAGTCTATACTCTGGATACATTCTGGAAGACTCAGGCAGCCGGAACCCCTTATACGGGCTATACCGAGCATGACATGATGGAGCTTCTGGCCCGTGTCAATGACAAGACTGAGAATCCTGACCGCCCTTGGGTTGTCAAGGAAGTCCGCAATGGTAAAGAGCAGTGGATATATTACTGCAATACCGACTGGTATCACGAAATGTTCAGGGACAGACATCCTGTTCAGCAGCACAACATATCCGTCAGCGGTGGAACCAAGAACGTGAGGTATTTCATATCGGGCGGCTATGACAGGCAGACCGGTATCATGAAGGCTGCAGAGCCGGATGTATTCCAGAAGTATAATCTCCGTGCCAAGATTGACGCCAAGCTGAACAAGATCATGTCATTGTCCAACAACACGTCATTCTACAATTCCAATTATTCTTGGATCGGCGTAGGCGATATTCAGGACGTGTTCCGCAACTTGCGCCACACTCCTGCCTCTTTCCCTCTCTTCAATCCGGACGGAACAGGCCTTTACAACAACCCTCTCATCATCGGCGGTAACTATAATGTAGCCAACGGTAGGCAGATTGTATTTGCGATGGGCAAGCACAAGAACTATGACAAGAAATTCAACTTCACCAATACCACGGAGCTTGTCATCAAGCCGGTGGACCATTTCAATGTGACTGCGAATTTCACCTACAGACGTGTAAACCGCAATGAGATGCACCGTACCGTAAACATACCATTTGGTGTCCGTCCTGGTGTTACCGATGCATTTACTACAGGTGCCGGTTTGAATGAACTGGAAGAGCGTACAAGAAGGTATGACTATTATACCGGAAACATTTTCGGTACTTACGAAAATACCTTCAAGGATGCCCACAATCTCAAGGTTATGCTCGGTTTCAATGTCGAGACATATCAGTACAAGAATGTTACGGCCAAAGGACAGAATCTTTCAGATGAGAATCTCAACGATTTTAACCTGGTATCTCCAGATGAGTCCGGTGCCATCATTACTACTCTTGCAGGAGGCCAGAGTGAATATGCTCTTGCCGGTTTCTTCGGAAGATTGAACTACGACTATAAGGGACGTTACCTCATCGAGGCATCAGGCCGTTATGACGGTTCTTCCCGTTTTGCAAAAGGGCACCGTTGGGGTCTGTTCCCGTCAGTGTCCGGAGGATGGCGTATCTCTGAAGAGCCTTTCTTTGCTCCTGCAAGAGATATCGTGAACAACCTCAAACTCCGTGCTTCCTTCGGTTCTCTCGGTAATCAGAATGTATCTGACTATTCTTATATGAGGACTATTTCTCAGAAAGCTTTCAGTGGATTTACTTTCGGAGAGGGCTCGACCAATGCCAAATATTCTTCTATTTCTGCTCCGAACTCCTCAGAACTTACTTGGGAAACCACTCAGCAGTACAATGTCGGATTGGATGCATCATTGTTCAACGGCAGACTTGATTTCACAGCTGAGGCTTACATCAGGGACACCAAGAACATGCTTGTCCAGGGCAATGCTCTGCCGAGCGTATATGGTGCAGATGCTCCTAAGGAGAATTCGGCTGATTTGAGAACTCGCGGTTATGAGATTTCCGTAGGTTGGAGAGATTCATTCAAGCTCGCAGGCAAGCCGTTCAATTACAGCGTAAGGGCTTCTCTCAGTGACTACGATTCACATATTACCAGATATGCCAACAACCCGGACAAGCGTCTTAATGACTACTATGTAGGACAGCGTATCGGTGATGTCTGGGGCTTCGTAGTGGATGGTCTGTTCAAGACTGATGAAGAGGCCAAGGACTATCAGGCAAATGTCTGTGATGCATTGACATATGTAGGAACAAACCGTATGCAGGGCGGATTCCTTGCAGGTGACCTCAGATATGTCGATCTCGACAATGACCATTCCGGTGAGGGTGGAATCAATAAGATTACTCTCGGAAAGAACACTGCTGATGATCCTGGTGACCGTAAGATTCTGGGTAATTCCCTTCCGAGCATGCAGTACGGTTTCAATCTGGCTTTTGACTGGATGGGCTTTGACGTGAGCGCGTTCTTCCAGGGAACAGGTACACATTACTGGTATCCTGCAGGAATGAACATCGCATTCTGGGGCTCATACTCATACTCCTATTACTCAGCATTCATGCCTCGTGATTTCATCAAGACCGTATGGTCTGAAGATAATCCTGACGCCTATTTCCCGAGAGCGCGAGTCTATTCATCCACTGGTGGTGAACTTGCTCCTGTGAACAGCCGTTACATCCAGAATGTCCGTTATCTGAGATTCAAGAATCTGACTGTGGGCTATACTGTCCCTCAGAGACTTACCCAGAAGATCCATCTGGATAAAGTACGCTTCTATTTCTCTGGAGAGAACCTTGCATACTGGTCTCCAATTAAGAAATATACCAAGTACTTGGATCCTGAGTCTTCATATCGTAGAGCATCGAGCGATAAAGACAAGTCTTCTACTACCGGCATATACAAAAACAGCGATAGCAAAGATGCTGTTGCTTATCCTTGGCAGAAGACACTTATGTTCGGTGTTGATATTACTTTCTAATGCGGGAGGACAGATCAATGAAAAAATATATATTTCCAATAATTGCTATTGTTCTCGGGTGCTCTTCTTGTGACAGTTTCTTGGAGAAGACCCCTAAGGACAGACTTGTTCCGGAAACATACTTCAAGACGGAAAACGACCTTAAGATGTTTTCCAACTCGTTCTATGACAATCTTTTAGATAAGACTCCATATGACGAACAGTCTGATGTGATGTTCGAGAAGGGAACAATATCAGATGAACTGCTCGGCGGTACTGCCCGTGAAGTTCCACAGGCAGCTGCTTCAGGAGGATGGTCATGGGGCCAGCTGCGTAAGATCAATACGATGCTGGGCCATATGGATCAGTGCACAGATGCTGAAGTGGCTAAACAATATACCGGCCTGGCAAAATTCTTCAGAACTCAGTTCTATTTCCAGAAGGTCATGAGATTCGGAGATGTGCCATGGTATGACAAGGAACTTGGCTCCCGTGACTCCAGTCTGTATAAGGCCAGAGACTCCCGCGAGCTGGTTATGAGCAACATGTTGAATGACATTGATGATGCCATTGAAAGTCTTCCTTCAGGAAAGAGCGTTTACCGTGTAAACAAATGGGCGGCTCTTATGCTCAAGGCCCAGTTCTGTCTCTATGAAGGTACTTTCAGAAAATACCACAACGTCACTTTGCCGGGACATTCTGCTGAGGACTATTTGAAACTCGCTTATCAGGCTGCTGAGCAGGTTATGAATTCCGGAAAATATAAGTTGGCTTCAGATTATCATGAATTGTTCAGGCAGCCGGATGCTGACCAGAATGAGTATATCCTTGCCATCAGAATGGAACAGTCTATCGGCTGTACTCATAGCGCAACAAGTTATGTTGCCATGAACACAGGTGGTAACCCTGGTTTTTCAAAGAAGTTCATTGACAGTTTCTTGATGAAAGACGGCACCAGATATACGGACAAGCCGGATTGGGAAACCAAGCTGTTCGTGGAAGAAGTAGCTGACAGGGATCCTCGTTTGGGTATGATCATCAGGCTTCCTCAGAGTATCCGTGTGAACTCCAAGAAGACTATTTATGGTCCTGAACTTACCATGACCTCTACAGGATTCCAGCTTGAGAAGTTCGTGATGGATCCTCAGTATGAAACTGCTGAGCGTGCAAATATGTCCTTCAATGATATTCCAGTATATCGTTTGGCAGAAGCATATTTGATGTTTGCAGAGGCCAAGGCCGAACTGAATATCCTCACTCAGGAGGATGTTGACAATTCCATCAACAAGCTTCGTGACCGCGTAGGTATGCCTCATCTTGTGTTGGCAGGTCTTACAGTCGATCCGTTCCTGACTTCTGAAACTTATGGCTATCAGAACCTTGCCAAACTTAATCCTTCTAATCTCGCGCAGATTCTTGAAGTCCGTCGTGAAAGGACGATTGAGATGGCTTTGGAAGGAAGAAGATGGAATGATATCGTAAGATGGAAAGAAGGCGCAACTTGGACGGAACCGCTTTACGGTATGTATTTCCCTGGACCTGGCGCATATGATTTGACAGGTGACGGCAATGCAGACGTTTATCTTTATGCTACAGCGAAGGTTGACAATGCAGTAAAGAAGCAATATGGTGATAACTTTACATATCTCCAGATTCAGGAAATCGAAATTGACGGAAAATATGTTCCATATTCTGACGGTATAATTTTGAGCGAGGGTACCAAGGGCTATGTTGCCATGCATTATAAGAAGGCACGTGCCTTTGATGAAAGTAGGGATTATCTTTACCCGATTCCAAGTGGAGATCGTCAACTTAATCCTAACCTGGCTCAGAATAACGGTTGGGCTGATGGTCTGGACTTCTAGTGCCAATGTGACAAATAAATCTGGATCATTAAATTAGATTGTTATGAAAATTATAAATAACTTATTTAGAATCAGTGCGATTTTGCTGCTGGCTTCTCCTTTTACAAGCTGTAAAGAGGAAGAGTTGGTCAAGCCTAGTGCATTGCTGACGGAATCCAGCTTGACATTTGAGGCCAAGGCCGAAGAGTCACAGTCTTTCAGGATAGCTTCGGATTCTGATTGGATGATAGACGTGGACGAGCCATGGATAACCGTGGATCCGATGTCCGGTTCCAATACAATGGATGTCAATGTCACTGTAGAGGACAACTATACCGGCGGAGTGATGAATGCTCCCCGCCAGGGTCTCATTACGATTATGAACAAGCGTGGTTATAAGGTAACCACTACCATTTATCAGAACGGTGATGCCTATCTTGGTGCTGAGACGGTTTCTGTTTCGGACTTCCTTAAATTTGAAGATGGCGTGTTCGCCAAAATCAATGATGCCAAGGTTGTTGCCTTGACAAAAGAGGGTTTTGTGGTAACTGATGCGAGCGGTTCCCTCTACGTTAAACCTGGAGAGGAAGTAACAAACGAAGTTAAGCTTGGAGATGTGCTTTCCATTGCGGGCAAGAAGATTGCCCTTTATGGGAATTCCGCGTTTGAGGCGGGCGAGATTACCGTCAAGTCCAATGAGGAAGTGACACATCCTACACCGCTTCCGCTTCTGTCAAATCTCGATCCGGAAAAGACAAAGAACGTGGTATTTGTTTCAGTTGAGGCCGGCCTTCTTGGCAGACAACTGCAATTTGATTCAAGCCTTCCTGTTAAAGTTACTCTCCTTGATCCGAGAGATATCGACCTTGACAAGGTCAATATGCATAATGTCGCTATCAATGCATATTTTATCGGACTGGATGTCGATAATGTGATGCTTGCCGTGACATCTGTTGAGGACAAGGGAGAAAACGAAAGCCTTATGGCATTCTTCTATGATGACTTCTCATGGATTAAGGATTATGTGCCTTCAGATGTTAAGGTAGGAGACTCGGTCAAGGCAAACGATTATAATGCCGCCGCTCCTAATCTGAGGAATGAAAAAAATCTCAGCGATTTATTGGAAGCCCTTCAGGATAAGGGATATGAAGATTTGAACCCTGAGTCGAAGACTATATATGTCCAGGCTTATTATTGGAAATTGGGCAAGACCAATAAGCCTGATAAAAAAGAAAATAACAACAACGGTTTGAGGCTTCCTAAGATGGAACTCAAAGGCAGCGAACTTATCAATGTCTATATTGAGTTCGACTGGGCTGCGCACATGACGAACAGCGGTAACATTGACAAGGTTGAAATTGTTGCTGAACTCGAAGGCAAAGGGCTTTTTGACAATGGAACCAATGTCAGCGATCCGTTCGTGACTACGCAGCAAAAGGGCAAACTGGAATGGCAGCATGCCAAAGTGTTGGCCAAGGGCGTAAACAACGAAACGAGGATTGTCCTCAGACCTGCTCAATATGAGTCTTATACTCCTGACCAGCAGAGATGGCATGTGGATAACATAAAGGTATCAGACTCTCATATACCTTATGCTGAGCCTGAGTATGCAAATGTTACCGTTTCTGATGAAGTGGTGACTTTCGAGGGAACACCTGCGGGACCTGAAACCATTACCGTGAATTCGGATAAGGACTGGACAATTTCCAAAGGTCAGGATTCCGACTGGTTCTCAGTGGATGTTACTGAAGGTGTGGCCGGAGAGGATACCGAAGTTACTGTCACCTGTAAGCCTAGTACCAGTGCAAATCTTCGCCGCGGAACGTTTGTCATCACTTCTGCAGATACCAGAAAGTCAATCTATGTCGTGCAGTCCGCTGCTGGTGGCGAATTGGAGCCGTTGATCAGCATTATCGGCGGAAATAGTATCATGGTTCCTGCCACAGAATCTACAGTGTCTGTTAGAATCCAGGCCAATGTACCTTTCAAATATGACTGTGACGCCGATTGGATTCTTCCTGCAGCCACGACTTCTGCTTTGGTTACCGTTACGGCGGGCGCATTTACGATTACGGCAAATTCTGGAGCGGAGCGTACCGCACATATCAGATTCTTCAATGAGCAGTACGGTATCGAGTCTGTTTGCACTGTGAAACAGCTTTCTGACCATGCGGATCTTCCTGTAAAATGGACTTTGAGATCATCTTGCAATTTCACTTCGACATGGCCGTTTGCCAACACTCCTGGTGTTTCCAACACCGAGGGCAAAAATGGATATATGAATTCTACTACCGGTGTAGGAACCATTTGGTTCAACAATGCCAACGGCGTCGCTAATGACACGAACAAAAAGTGCATGCTCGATGTCAGTGATGAGAGTCCTCGAGTAACTGGCGTCTGGATTGGCGACTATTGCCAGTTCAAGGTACCAGGAAAGGTTGATAAGGGCAGGAAAGTTCGTATCTCATTTGAGACACGTGTATCGGGTACTCATCCGAAATACTGGAGACTCCAGTATCTTGATGGAACCACATGGAAAGATGCTTGCGATACCAAGACTGTTACAGTTGATGGAGAAGGTGATGTAGTCTATACTCATACCATGGCTTCAGATGGAAAGACAAATATTCAGGTTGATGCGACTGTAACCTATGGAGCTGATACTGACAATGTAGTATTCCGCTTCATCTGTCAGACTGCAATGCAGGCAAATGGCAAGGGTTGTCTGGCAGCTCCGAACGGTGGTTCATGGCGTCTCTCTGTAACTAACAAGTCAGATGACGACAAGTGGCAGCCGACTATTCAGTTTGCTGACTAAGTATCCTTATAAATAGTATCATTAAGGTCGGACGGGGATTCCTCTCGCCCGACCTTTTTATATTCTGCAAAATTATTGCTAAATTTGCAGACTGTACTTAAAACCAGAAAAATGGCGAATTATACAATAGTTGAAGTCGTCGGGAGAAGAATGCTGAAGAAGTTCATCAAGTTTCCTGACGAATTGTACAAGGATTGTGAGCAATATGTTCCGGCTCTTCATTCTGATCAGGTGTTCAGTCTGACGAAAGATCCTGCGTTGGATTATTGCAAACACAAGTTGTGGCTGGCGTTCGACGGAAAGAAAATCGTGGGACGCATATGCGCTATGATAAATCCGCGTTACAATGAATTGTATGACAAGAAAAGAGCGCGTTTCGGATGGTTTGACACGATCAATGACATTGACGTTGCCCGTCTTCTGCTCGGAACGGCTGAAGCCTGGGCCCGCGAGAATGGCATGACCGAGGTACACGGGCCATTGTATTACAATACTTTGGGAAAGCAGGGCATGCTGGTCGAGGGTTTTGAGAACATTCCTCCGTTCAACTGTCTGTATAACTTCCCGTATTACAATGACTTGGTGACGGCTCTCGGGTACGAGAAGGAGTGTGACTGGCTTCAGTACAAGATGAATGCCTCACAGGGTGTTCAGGACAAGGTGAGCAGAATTGCTGGAATGCTCAAGGAAAGGTATAACCTGCACGACGGCAAAATAGACAACCTGAAGAAGGACAAGAAGATGGTGGACTATTTCTTCAAGGTTTACAATGAGAGCTTTGCTGCGGCGGTATATAATTTCATTCCGTTCACGCAGAAAGAAATCGACCACGAGGCGAAAGTGTCAATGCCGTTCATTTCTGACAAGGTGAGCAGCATCGTCTTGGATGAGAACAATGAGCTTGTGGCTTTCGGAATCGCGTTCCCGACCATCTCGAAGGCGTTGCAGAAGGCGAAAGGCCGCCTGTTCCCGTTCGGCTGGTTCCACCTGCTCAAGGCAATGCACAATTATGAATGTGTGGACCTTATGCTCAACGGGGCAGTGCCGCAGTGGCAGAACAAGGGCGTAAGCTCCATCTACCATTGCTCGATGGCTGAAAAGTACAAGAAAGTCGGGACAATGTGGGCGATTTCCAATCCTCAGATTGAGACGAACAGTGCGGTGAACGTCTGGGGCAAGTACGAACATGAGCTATACATGCGCAGACGTTGCTATGTCAAAGCGCTGTAAACCAATGTGGTTGATGGTTTAATACGAAATAGAAGACAACAACAATATATGGCAGAGAAGAATACATTGCTGGAAAAGGTCCTGAGCCTTCAGGACAAATTCATTTCTCTTCAGGAACAGCTTTCGGATCCGGCTGTGATGTCGGACATGAAGAAATATGTTCAGCTGAACAAGGATTACAAGGAACTGGAGCCTATCATCAAGGCCGGACAGGAATACAAGAGAATGGTGGATGAACTCGCTTCCGCCAAGGATATCATGGCCAATGAGAAGGATGACGATCTCAAGGAGATGGCAAGAGAGGAAATTGCCGAGATTGAGCCGAAACTTCCTGACATGGAACAGAACATCAAACTGCTTCTCATTCCTTCGGATCCTGATGACAGCAAGAATGCGATGGTCGAAATCCGTGGCGGTACAGGTGGCGATGAGGCTGCCATATTCGCAGGTGACTTGTTCAGGATGTATTCGAAGTTTGCTGAGCGCAAGGGCTGGAAGCTCGAGGTTTCGGACCAGGCTCCGGGCACTTCAGGCGGTTTCAAGCAGATTGTGTTCAAGCTTTCGTGCGCTGACGGTGTTTACGGGACAATGAAATACGAGTCCGGTGTGCATCGTGTGCAGAGGGTGCCTCAGACGGAGACTCAGGGACGTATCCAGACTTCTGCCGCATCAGTGGCTGTCTTCCCGGAGGCTGACGAGTTCGACATTGACTTGGATATGAATGATATCCGCAAGGATACCTACTGTTCTTCAGGTCCTGGCGGACAGGGTGTGAACACGACGTATTCTGCTGTCCGACTGACACATATCCCGTCAGGAATCGTGGTTCAATGCCAGGAGGAGCGTTCGCAGCTCAAGAACTTCGACAGGGCATTGGAAGAGCTCCGTACCCGTCTGTATAATATGGAGCACCAGAAATATCTGGACGGTATCGCAGCCAAGCGTAAGACGATGGTATCGACGGGTGACCGTTCCGCCAAGATCAGAACGTACAATTATCCGCAGTCCCGCGTCACCGACCACCGTATCAACTGGTCAATGTACAATCTCCCTGCCTTCATGGACGGTGATATCCAGGAATGTATCGACCAGCTCCAGATAGCCGAGAACGCCGAACGCCTCAAAGCCGCCGGCGACGACGAATAACGACGATTAACAGGGCATCATCAGATGCCGGGCCGGAGCTG
>ERZ779645.152-NODE-152-length-43330-cov-7.510895_pt1 | contig 43330 bp, 34 predicted proteins | sample MGYA00511103_ERZ779645 | MGnify/ENA primary metagenome ERZ779645 (study PRJEB29588, sample SAMEA2158521) | human gut metagenome | biome: human gut; feature: human-associated habitat; material: faeces | place: Denmark | collected 2008/2010 ...
AGGTCGGAAAACGAAAGTAGGAAGAAAACTACTTCGTTTTCCTCCTACTCGATTGCCCGGGAACTTTTATGGCATTGACCTGGCCGGAATGAAATGGTCTTGGAGCCAGCCTCATCTATATGCAGAGCAGCATTATGACCTGAGCTGAAATCACCCGGAGGAACATTTCTACAGGGTAAACCGTGGCATAGGAAACTGACGGAGCGTCATCTTCTACAGTGCTCAGGGCGTAGTTCAGGGCGATAGGGTTGGCCATCGCTGCGCAGAGCATACCCACATTGGCACTGTAGTCCGTCTTGCAGAATCTGGAAGCGATATAACCGACAAGCAGAACCGGGACAATGGTCAGGGCAATGCTGATGCCTATCCATACAAGGCCTTCAGGGGTGAATACCGTCTCGAAAAAGCCCGGGCCTGCGCTCAGTCCCAAGCCTGCCAGATATATGGTGAGGCCGAGCTGCCTGAGCATCAGATTCGCGCTGTGGGTGGTATAGGTCGTGAGATGCAGTCTTGTTCCGTAAGCCCCCATGAGGATACCTATTATAATAGGGCCGCCGGCGATGCCGAGTTTTACGGGAACGCTCATGCCCGGGATATAGAACGGAATGCTTCCGAAAATCAGCCCCAGGATAACACCGACAAAAATCGGGAACAGGTTCGGATTTCTCAGCTCTTTCTCCTGATTGCCAAGCACTTCCGCTACATTGTGGATAGCATTTTCCTGACCTACGATAGTAAGTTTGTCACCTATCTGGAGCCTCAGTTCCCTCGACGGCAGAATGTCGATACCTGCGCGGTTTACCCTCGTGATATTGATTCCATAGGCATTGCGCAGATGCAGGTCGCCGAGTTTGGCGCCGTTCATGTGCCTTTTCGTCACGAACACGTGTCTGGATACAAGAGTGCCGTCGATGTGGTTCCAGTCAATGTCTTTCTGGTTCCAGTCCTTCTTCACTGTCTCACCGAAAAGCTTCTCTGCAATGCCTGCTTCCCGTTCTTTGGTCATGACCAGGACATGTTCCCCGTTCTCCAATATGGTGTCGCCGTTCGGTATGATCACCTTTCCCTGTTTCCCTGACTGCTCATCTGACTTGCCGTCGAACTTCCATACTCTGGAAACCACAAGATGGATGGAAACGTCCTTCATGATGTCGCGGATGCTCTTTCCGTAAATGGCAGGGTTGCTCACACGGAATTCCGTGACATATGTCTGGTTGTCATGGGCGTCTTTCTTTTTGCCTCCGTCTTTCAGGAACAATGCCTTGAGGATGATGATGCAGACGATGACGCCGACGACGCCGAAAGGATAGCCCACTGCACAGGCCATTGCCATTTCATTTGAAGTGGCCGTGGCTGACGGATCTATCTGCAGTAGAGCCTGTTGTGCGGCTCCGAGCATAGGCGTGTTGGTAGCCGCTCCGGTCAGAAGTCCTACGGAAACCGGCAGGGAAACATCAGTCAGCCTGCTTATGACCAATGCCATGACAGAGCCGGTTACAAGTACGGCAAGACCGAGCAAGTTCAGTTTTATGCCGCCTTTCTTCAGTGAAGGGAAGAAACTCGGACCTACCTGGAAACCAAGAGCATAGACGAAAATGATCAGGCCGAAATTCTGAGCCAGAGCCAGCATTTGCGGGTCAATGCAGAGGCCGAAATGTCCTGCGAGAATGCCTGCAAAAAAAACGAACGTGATGCCGAGTGAAACGCCCTTGAATTTTATTGTGCTGCACAGCAATCCCACTGCGCTTATCAGAGAAAGCACGAGAATCGCCTGGATGAATGTATGTTCACTGAACAGTTCTGCAAACCAACTCATAATGTTCCAAATATGATAGTATTTTGCCAAATACTCACAAAAAGTATCAGTAACCCGAAGGGAGGCCGAAGTTAGCCATTTATTTTGTAACTTTGAAAAACAAAACACAAAACTAGAAGAAGATGAGTATTAAAAATTTTTTGTCAGTTATGGCAATTACAAGTATTGCGCTCTCCTCGTGTGCACAGAACGGCGTGAAAGCGTACATACCTTCCGACAAGGAGATTGAAAAGAAGGTGGACAAGCTCGTGCAGAAAATGACATTGGAAGAAAAAGTGGGACAGCTGGTCCAGCTCACTGCAGAAACGTTCACTACCGACAATCTTGTGGATACGGCTAAAGTCCGCAATCTTGTGAAAACATATAAGATAGGCTCATTCCTGAATACGTTCGGAGCGACAAGCCGCGACAGGGCCATTACCGCAGAGCAGATAAAGCTGATTCAGGACATCACGATGGAAGAACTCGGGATTCCGATGGTTTACGGCCTCGACATGATACATGGCGCTACATATGTCACTGGAGCGACATTCTATCCGCAGGAAGTGAACCTTGCCGCTACATTCGAGCGCTCATATGCCCGTAAAATGGGAGAAGTGATCGGCTATGAAACCAGAGCAGCCATGTGTCCGTGGGTATTCTCTCCGGTTATGGACTTGAGCCGGAATCCTTGCTGGCCACGTGTCTGGGAAAGCTGGGGCGAGGATCCGTTCGTCCAGGCAGAAATGTCAGTGGCTGAAACCATAGGCGCTCAGGGCGAAGACCCTAATCACATTGACACTGAACATGTTGCCGTAAGCATCAAGCATTATCTCGGCTATGGCGCCACAGCTACAGGAAAAGACAGGACGCCTGCGTATGTTGCACCTAATGATTTGAGGGACAAATATTTCCGTCCGTTCAAGGACTGCATGAGAGCAGGCGCATTGACAATAATGGCGAACTCCGCTTCCATCAACGGCGTGCCTGTCCACTCAAGCCACGAATATCTTACAGTATGGGCCAAGGAGCAGCAGAACTGGGACGGCCTCATCGTAACCGACTGGGCCGACATTGACAATCTCTATACCCGCGAACGCATCGCTGCTGACCGCAAGGAAGCTCTCGCGCTCGGAATCAATGCCGGTATCGATATGATTATGGACCCTTATCATCCGGACGTATGCACAGATATTATCGCTGCTGTCAATGAAAAGATGATTCCGATGTCCAGAATCGATGACGCAGTGCGCAGATGTCTCCGCCTCAAATACCGCCTGGGCCTCTTCGAGAACCCGGTATGGAATGTTGACGGTTATGAGAAATTCGCAGGCAAGGAGTTTTCTGACAATGCCCGCCAGGCAGCAGTGGAGTCCATGGTCCTGCTCAAGAATGACAATGACATCCTTCCTCTCAAGCAGGGGACCAAGATTCTTGTCACAGGCCCTAACGCAAACTCGATGAGGACATTGAACGGCGGATGGTCATATACCTGGCAGGGTGATGCCGACAAGTTCGCAAGCCAGTACAACACTATTCTCGAGGCTCTCCAGTCAGTATATGGAAAGTCCAATGTGATTTATGAGCCGGGTGTGACTTATGATATGACGGGTGGTTACAACAACGGCAAATGGCAGAGAGAAAACGAGCCGGACATCCGTGCCGCAGTCAAAGCCGCACGCAAGGCTGATGTAATCGTAGCCTGCATAGGTGAGAACACATATTGCGAGACTCCTGGCAATATCAATGACTTGAATCTCTCTGTAAACCAGAAGAATCTCGTGAAGGAACTCGCCTCCACCGGCAAGCCTGTGATTCTGGTGCTCAATGAAGGCAGGCCTCGCATCATCAATGACATTGAACCGCTCGCTTCTGCTGTAGTGGACATTATGCTTCCGGGCAACTTCGGCGGTGATGCGCTTGCAGACCTCATTTCTGGCAAGGAGAACTTCAGCGGACGTCTTCCGTTCACTTACAGCCGTTATGTGAATTCGCTCCATACCTATGACTATAAGGTCAGCGAGAACGTGCAGACCATGTCCGGTATGTATAATTATGATGCCGTAATGGACGTGCAGTGGCCTTTCGGAGCGGGATTGAGCTATACGAAATTCGAATACAGCGACTTGAAGATAGTTTCGCCTTCTGCTGACGGCTTCACCGCTGACGACAATCTCGTGTTCGAGGTCAATGTGAAGAACATCGGTGACCGCGCAGGAAAAGAGGCCGTGATGCTGTTCGCAAGCGATGTCGTGGCAAGTGTGGTTCCTGATGTCAGAAGACTCCGTCAGTTCACCAAGATCAGTCTGGAACCTGGTGAGACCAAGACGGTCAGGCTCGAAGTTCCTGCACATGACCTTGCATTCGTAGGCCAGGACTGCAGATGGCGTCTGGAAAAAGGTCAGTTCCGTATCGGTTGCGGCGGACAGTCCATCATGATCGAGTGTAAAGAAACCAAAGTCTGGGAAACACCTGATGTTGACTGATAGATTATTTGATTGACATGAAGAAGTTAAGTTTTGTTGTTGCGGCAGCAGTGGCTGCGGTGTTGTCCTCTTGTGGAGGAAGCGCAGTGCAAAGTGCTGCTGGTGTGGATGTTCCGTCTGAGGTCAAGGTCGCGGACGCGGTGATTCCGATGGTTACTGTAGAGGGCGGTACTTTTGCCATGGGCAAGACTCCGTCTGGCGTCAGGATTTCCGGAGCGACTGTCCACCAGGTAGTCCTGAAAGGATTCTCGATCTCAAGCCAGAGAATAAGCAAGGGCGTATGGAAGGCCGTGATGGGCTCAGATGCCGGAACCGCCACGTCAGAAACTGCACCTGTGGATATGGTCTCACAGGATGACTGCATCAAGTTCCTCGGCAAATTGTCCAAGATGACAGGTATTCCGTTCTCGCTTCCGACTGAATCCCAGTGGGAATATGCATTGCTTACAGGCGCCATCGAGGCAGACGCTTCCTGCATGGAATGGTGTGCCGACGCATTTGTGGAGTCACTTGGAGATACACTTGTCATCGACCCGTTGTGTGTCGAAAAGACAGAGCAGAGGGTGACAAGATCCTATAAGTCCAGAGTCCCGGAAGGCGGATACGTAAAGAAACCGGGCCTGAGCTTCAGAGTTGTGGTGAATACCGGAACTGCCGTTCCTGAAGATATTCTTGCTGCTGTGGTTACAAGAGTGGTCGAGAGGGAGCACAGTTCTGAGTCAGAGGTTATCGAGGCGGCTGGAGTACAGTTCAGAATGATCGGCGTGAAAGGCGGAGCATTCGATATGGGTGCTACTCCGGAGCAGGGCAAGATGGCCGGCAGAGATGAGTCTCCGGTGCACAAAGTGACATTGTCCGGATTTGAAATCGGCCAGACTGAAGTGACTGCGGGACAGTGGCTTGCAGTTATGGGCAAACTCCCGTATATGAACAGCGCGGATGATCCGGAGAAGCCTGTGATCAACGTGTCATGGTATGATTGCCAGGAATTTATCGTAAAGCTCAACCGTCTGACTGGCAGGAAGTTCAGACTGCCTACCGAGGCTGAATGGGAGTATGCGGCGAGAGGCGGAAACCTTTCCATGGGCAAGCAGTTTGCAGGCTCTAATTATGTGAGCCAGGTGGCTGCATATCTGTCATCCGCTTCATCTAAAGTGATGAAGGTTAAACAGTTCCAGCCAAACGAGCTCGGACTTTACGATATGTCGGGCAATGCCTGGGAATGGTGTCAGGACGGGCAGTATGATTACACATCAGCCGAGCAGAATGACCCTTGCTTCAATACCGAGGGCAAGTTCCGCATGTTGAGGGGCGGCAGTGCTGCATCCAAATGGGATGCCTGCAGGGTGGCCAACCGTTCGAGCATACCTGCATGCAACGTGAAATCAACATTCGGTTTCAGACTTGCCATCTGACGGTATTGATTATACCATATAGTTATGACATACATATCTGTACCTGAAAAAGAGTGTCGTCTCGTATTCTATCTCGCAATGGAGGAATACGTGGCGGCGCATCTGCATACAATCCTCGCTGACAGGGCCGACAAGGAAGCATTCTTTATGTGGCAGGTGAGTCCTACCGTGATTTTCGGACGCAACCAGGTAATGGAGGCAGAGGTGAACATCCCTTATTGCAAGGAGCATGGCGTAAATCTTTTCAGAAGAAAAAGCGGCGGCGGATGCGTCTATTCTGACAAGGGCAACATTATGCTCTCCTATATCACGGACACGACTGATGTGGCTGCTGCCTTCGAAAAATATCTGGATGAGTTGTCCGGCTATCTTTCCGCTACTGGCGTAAATGCTTATAAGTCAGGAAGAAATGATGTGATGATAGACGGGAAAAAAGTTTCGGGCAATGCCTTTTTCCTAAAGCCGCAGTCCAGTATCGTGCACGGGACAATGCTGTTCGACACTGATTTCGATGCTCTTGAGCGGGCGATTACACCGTCAGGGGCCAAGATTCAGAGCAAAGGCGTCTCGTCAGTCCGCCAGCACGTGACGAATCTCAAGCCTTTATACGAAAAACTTGACAGTCCGTTGAGGAATATTGACCTTTTCAAACTATATTTGAAGAAATGTTTCTGTTCGGAGGTGGAAACGATAGACGAGATCGTCCTGTCTGATGCGCAGATTGCTGATATTGAGAAAATTGAGGCAGGATATCTGAATCCGGACTTCCTGATGGGCAGAAACCATAGGTATTCTGTCCGTCACAGCGGACGAATCAGCGGTGTCGGAGAAATCTGTCTGGAACTGGATGTGGAAGCGGAAACTGTGACCGGCTGCCACTTGTCAGGAGATTTCTTCCCGATAAAAGATGGATTGGAAGAATTGGTTTCAGAGAAACTGAATGGAAAGGAATATGATATCGCCAAGATCAGGGAGGCGCTCGGGAACATTGATCCGAGCCCTTATGTCGCCGGTCTTGGAACTGAGGCGTTCCTGTCCATTCTGAAACAATAGTAAGCTAACACATAAAAAATCAACACTTGATAATGGAAGAAAATCTTAAGAAAACCTGTCTGTATGACAGCCACGTGGCTCTCGGAGCCAAGATGAGCCCGTTTGCCGGATTTATGATGCCGATACAGTATTCCTCCATAACCGAGGAGCATAATGCTGTACGTCATGCGGTCGGAATGTTCGACGTGTCTCACATGGGAGAGATTTTTGTGAGCGGACCGGATGCTGAGAAATTCGTCAATCATATTTTTACCAATGAAATCTGCGGCTTCGAGCCGGGCAAAGTGCTCTACGGAATGATGCTCCATCCGGACGGTGGCGTGGTGGATGACCTGCTGGTTTACAGGGAGTTCGAGCCAGACCATTTCCTGCTTGTAGTCAATGCGGCCAACATTGACAAGGATAATGAGTGGATTCTCGCTCAGACCGCAGGCTATGATGTGAAGGTGGTCAATGATTCCGACAACTGGGGCCAGATTGCGGTTCAGGGACCTGGCGCAGAGAAAGTCGTAACAGAAGTTCTCGGACTTGCAGAGGCAGCTGAATTGACATTCTACACTTATTATGAGGCACAGTGGAACGGCCACAGAATGGTGGTCAGCCGTACAGGTTACACAGGAGAGGACGGTTTCGAACTTTATACCACCTGTGAGGACATCAAGGAAATATGGAAGAAACTTCTCGACAATGGAGTGATGCCTTGCGGACTCGGATGTCGTGACACTCTGCGTTTCGAGGCAGGTCTTCCTCTTTACGGAGATGAACTTTCTGATACCATCACACCTATAGAGGCCGGTCTCGGGATGTTCTGCAAACTTGACAAGGAAGAGTTCATCGGAAAGGATGTAGTCGCAAAGCAGAAAGCAGAGGGAACTGAGCGTAAACTCGTAGGTATCGAGTTGGCGGACAAGGCGATACCTCGTGCCACATATCCGGTGGAAACAGAAGACGGGACACAGGTCGGTGTAGTCACTACCGGCTACCACTCCATCTCATTGGAAAAGAGCATCTGCTTCGCAATGGTGCAGACTGCATACTCTAAACTCGACACGCCTCTCTGGATCCGTATCCGCAAGAAGGTATTCCCGGGCAAGGTGGTCAAGAAGAGATTCTATCAGACAAATTATAAAAAATAATACTAACAACTGAAACATTTTGATTATGAGCAAAGTATTGGAAAGTCTCCGTTACAGCGAGACACACGAATGGGTGAAAGTAGAAGGCGATATCGCAATTGTCGGCGTTACTGATTTCGCACAGAGCGAGATGGGCGACATTACTTATGTGGATATGCCTGACGTTGACGATGAGGTTGTAAAGGACGAGGAATTCGGCGCTCTCGAAAGCGTGAAAGCTTCAAGTGACCTTATCAGCCCTGTCAGCGGTGTCGTTGTAGAGAACAACGAGGCTCTCGAGGATGCTCCTGAGCTGGTGAACCAGGATCCTTATGAGAACTGGATCATCAAGGTGAAGATGAGCGACCCTGAGGAGTTGAACGACCTCATCAGCGCTGAGGAGTACACCAAGTTGACTGAAAAATAATCTGCTATGTCAACATTCTCATATTTTCCTCATACTGAGGATGATATAAAGTCAATGCTGGAGCGTATCGGAGTCGGGTCGCTGGATGACCTGTACTCCGATGTTCCGGATAAATTCATTTATCGCGGAGAATATGACCTGCCTGACGCAATGTCCGAGCAGCAGGTATGCTCATTCTTTGAATCCTTGGACAAGAAGGATCTGCATCTGAAAGTGTTTGCCGGTGCCGGCGCTTATGACCACTATACGCCATCGGTGATACCTTATATCTGTTCCCGTTCGGAATTCCTTACTGCATATACTCCGTACCAGGCTGAAATCTCGCAGGGAACATTGCGCTATATCTTTGAGTATCAGAGTATGATATGCGCATTGACAGGAATGGACGTGTCCAACGCTTCCATGTATGACGGCCCTACGGCTGCAGCTGAGGCGATGATGATGGCAGTTGCCTGCACCAAGCGCAAGACCAGAGTGCTGCTTTCTGAGACCCTTCTGCCTCATGTCAGGAAAGTGGTGGAGACATATGCCAAGTTCCACAATGTCCAGCTCGGCTATATTCCGATGAAGGACGGTCAGACGGGACTTGAGTCGATGAAAGAGGAACTGGCAAAAGGCGATGTGGCCGGTGTGATCGTGCCGTCTCTGAACAGATTCGGCATTGTCGAGGACCTTACAGGCTTCGCTGAGGCAGTTCACGAGGCGAAAGCCATAGCCGTAGAGTATTGCGACCCGTCTGCATTGGCGGTAGTCCGGACTCCGGGCGAATGGGACTTCGATATCGCTGTCGGCGACGGGCAGTCTCTCGGTATTCCGATGTGCTTCGGCGGTCCTTACGTCGGCTTTATGGCCTGCCGCAAAGATTATGTGCGCAAGATGCCGGGACGTATTGTCGGACAGACACAGGACGCTGACGGTAAGCGTTGTTTCGTGCTTACTCTGCAGGCCCGCGAGCAGCATATCCGTAGGGAGAAGGCTACCAGCAACATCTGCTCCAACCAGAGCCTGATGGCCCTGTATGTGACTGTATATATGTCGCTTATGGGCAAGGAAGGTCTTGCCAAGGTGAACTCTCTTTCATCTGCAGGAGCGCATTATCTTTATGGAGAACTTCTTAAGACAGGCAAGTTCGAACCTGTGTTTGACAAGCCTTTCCTGAAAGAATTCGTGCTGAAACCGCTTGTTCCTGTAGAAAAACTTCAGCAGAAACTTCTTGACGAGGGCTTTTTCGGAGCATTGGCTACGGAAGAAGGCTATGTAAGTTTCTGTGTTACGGAGAAGAGGACCAGGGCAGAAGTGGATTCATTAGTTGAAGCAGTCAAGGAGGTATAGATATGAAATATTACGACAAACTTATTTTCGAATTGTCCAAACCGGGACGAAGCGGATATTCTCTGCCGGAATGTGAGTTCCCTGTCAGTGATGTGGCTGTACCTCAGGCTCTTGCGAGAGAATCTGAACTGCCTCTGCCTCAGGTGAGTGAGGTGGATGTCGTCAGACATTATACGAATCTGTCGCAGATGAATTTCGGTGTCGATACCGGATTCTATCCGCTCGGCAGCTGCACCATGAAGTACAATCCTAAGATCAATGAGGAGGTGGCGGCAATGCCTGGCTTCCTCGGTCTGCATCCTCTCCAGCCGTCTGCATCAGTACAGGGTGCGTTAGAGGTATATTACGATATGGAGAAATACCTTTCGGCGATTACCGGAATGTCTGCGTTCACGTTCAATCCTTGCGCAGGCGCGCACGGTGAACTTACGGGTCTGATGATCATGCGTCAGTACCATATCAGCAGGGGAGATCTGGGCAGGACAAAGATCATCGTTCCTGACAGCGCACACGGAACCAATCCTGCCAGTGCGGCAGTCTGCGGCCTGGAAGTGGTAGTCGTGAAGTCCAAGGAAAACGGCCTCGTGGATGTGGCTGACCTGGCTCCGCTTCTCGGTGACGATGTCGCCGGCATAATGATGACCAATCCTAATACGCTCGGTCTTTTCGAAAAGGAAATCGCTGAGATTGCGGAACTGGTTCACGGATGCGGAGGCCTCCTGTACTATGACGGAGCCAATATGAACCCTCTCCTGGGTGTTGTCCGTCCGGGTGATATGGGATTCGACATCATGCACCTGAATCTCCACAAGACATTCTCCACTCCTCACGGAGGCGGCGGTCCGGGCTCAGGTCCTGTAGGCGTGGCTTCTCATCTGAAGGAGTATCTTCCAGTGCCTCACGTGGTAAAGAACGCTGACGGCAAGTTCGAGATGGTGAATGCGGCGGAAAATTCAGTAGGTCACGTTTCCGGATTCATGGGCAATTTCGGTGTGATTCTGAGGGCTTGCTGCTATATCCTGATGCTCGGCCGCCAGAACATCCGTCTGGCCGGCAAGTTTGCGACAATGTCGGCGAACTATATCAAGGAGAGCCTCAAGGATTGCTATAAGCTTCCGATTCCTTCGATTTGCAAGCACGAGTTCGTCTTCGACGGTCTTGTCAATGACGGCGGACGTCCTGCTACTGATTCTTCAGAAGAGGTGCCGGGCGCAACTACATTGGACATTGCCAAGAGACTGCTCGATTTCGGCTTCCATGCTCCGACGATTTATTTCCCTCTCCTGTTCCATCAGGCCATCATGATAGAGCCTACCGAGACGGAGTCCAAGGAAACAATCGACGCGTTCATCGATGTAATGCGGAAAATCGCGGAGGAGGCCGCTGAGTCTCCTGCCATCCTGAAGGGTGCGCCACACTGCACACCTATCGGAAGGCCGGATGAAACAATGGCGGCAAGACAGCCGAAGCTGAAATTCTGGGACTAACAGCATAATATCTCGATAACAGCATGATATTGACAATTATAGGCGCGGGGCCCGGCGGATATGAAACCGCTGCGGCCGCCGCTGCAAATGGCATTGAAACATATTTGATTTCAGAAGGCCCTCTCGGTGGAACTTGTCTGAATGAGGGCTGCATCCCTACCAAGGCATTGTGCCGTAATGCTGAACTGATAGAAGATGTCCGCAAGGCGGAGAAATTCGGTGTCAGTTTTGCCGGTCAGCCTGATGGCGCTCCCGCTTTTGTTTTCGATATCCATAAGGCTATTGAGAGGAAGAACGAAGTGGTGGACCAGCTTCGCGGCGGTATCGGTATGATATTGAAAAACAAACTGATACATATCGTGCAGGGCAAGGCTTCGTTCAAGGATGCCCATACGGTCGAGGTGAAATCAGCCGAAGGAGAGGTTACCGAAATCGTTTCGGATTACATCATGATTGCGACCGGTTCGGTATCTGCCTCGCTTCCTATCCCCGGTGCTGACCTGGAAGGTGTCATCACGTCCAAGGAGATGCTTGAAATCGACCATGTTCCGGGCAGACTGTGCATTATCGGCGCAGGAGTCATCGGTCTGGAATTCGCATCCATTTTCAACAGCTTCGGCTCTCAGGTCACTGTCCTTGAATACTGCAAGGATGTCCTGCCGCATTTCGATACCGACCTTGCAAAGCGTCTGAAGCAGGCTCTCGGCAAGCGTGGAATCAATATAGAGACGGCAGCTCAGGTGCTTTCTGTGGAGAAATGTCCGGATGAAGGCCTGAAGGTGTCCTACAAGAAGAAGGACGCTGTGGAAGAGGTGGTTGCCGATACCGTTCTGATGGCAGTCGGCAGACGTCCTAATCTCGCGTCTCTGAATCTTGCCGACATCGGCATTGACTTTACCCCTAAGGGCATTGTCACGGATGCTGATATGCGGACCAATGTCCCTCATATTTTTGCTGTGGGTGATATCCGCGGCGGTCTGATGCTTGCGCACGTGGCTACATTCGAGGGTAGAGTGGCATTGAATACGATTCTGGCAGAGAACAACTTGCTGCAGGAGCCGGAGAAGATCGATTTCGGAATCGTGCCGGCGGCAGTGTTTACGGTGCCGGAGGTTGCGACTGTCGGTCTCACTGAAGAGCAGTGCAAGGAAAAAGGCTACGCCATAAAGTGCTATAAGTCAATGTTCAGGGCCAACGGCAAGGCTTTGGCTATGGACGAGACTGAAGGATATTGTAAAATCATTGCCTATACTGGCGAAGACGGAGCATATCCTAAGGGTACGATTTTAGGTGCCCATATACTTGGCGCACATGCTTCCGACCTGGTTCAGGAAGTGGCCGCAATGATGGCTCTCCATGGCACTGTCAATGACCTGAAATGCACGGTGCATTCGCATCCGTCACTCTCAGAAGTGGTCCTGAGTGCAGTGAGATAACGTTTTAGATGACTGATTTGCGAAATTAGTATCGTTTAAATATTGGAATGAGGGCGACAAATGAATACCTTTGCCGCCCTTATTCGTATTATGATATGACTGGTAAACTTGACTTTCATCCGAAATTTCTGACCTGTGTCCGCTCCTACAGCAAATCGGCGTTCCTTTCAGACCTGATGGCCGGTGTGATTGTGGGCATTGTAGCCTTGCCTCTCGCCATTGCATTTGCCATTGCATCAGGAGTGTCTCCTGAGAAAGGAATCATTACCGCTGTGATCGCAGGCTTTATCGTTTCCTTTCTGGGCGGCAGTAAAGTCCAGATCGGAGGACCTACAGGAGCGTTTATCGTCATCGTTTACGGAGTCGTTCAGCAATATGGCCTTTCCGGACTTGCTGCGGCTACTGTAATGGCCGGCGTGCTGCTGATCCTGTTGGGAGTGTTCAAATTAGGAACAGTCATCAAGTTTATTCCGTATCCGGTAGTGATAGGTTTCACCAGCGGTATCGCAGTCACGATTTTCACTACCCAGATGGCCGATGTGTTCGGTCTCACGTTCGGCGGAGAAACCGTTCCGGGAGACTTTATCGGCAAATGGATGCTGTATTTCAGACATTTCGACACCGTGAACTGGTGGGATGCTGCGGTGAGCCTTGTAAGCGTGGCTATTATCGTCATTGTCCCGAGAATAGCCAAGAGAGTGCCCGGCTCACTGGTCGCAATCGTGCTTGTGACTGTGGCTGTCTATATTATGAAAAACAGTTTCGGAATCACTGGCATTGACACTATCGGCGACCGGTTCTCGATAGATTCCCATCTGCCTAAGGCTGAAGTGCCGTCGCTCGACTGGGAGGCTGTCAAGAGCCTTTTCCCGATAGCAGTGACCATCGCCGCACTCGGAGCCATCGAATCCCTGCTTTCGGCTACTGTGGCGGATGGTATGATCAGTGATCACCACAACTCCAATACGGAACTCATTGCCCTGGGAATCGCGAATATGGTGACTCCGGTTTTCGGCGGAATTCCGGCTACAGGTGCCATAGCCAGGACAATGACCAATATCAACAATGGTGGACGAACTCCAGTTGCGGGCATGATCCATGCGGTGGTCCTCCTGCTTATCATGCTGTTCCTTATGCCGTTGGCCAAATATATCCCGATGGCGTGTCTTGCAGGCGTGCTCGTGGTGGTTTCCTACAATATGAGCGGCTGGAGGACATTCAGGGCGTTGCTCAAGAACCCGAAGTCGGATGTTACCGTATTGCTCATAACCTTCTTCCTGACAGTGATTTTCGACTTGACCGTGGCTATAGCCGTAGGACTTATGCTTGCATGCGTCCTGTTCATGAGGCGAGTAATGGAAACTACCGAGATTACTGCGGTGAAGAATGAGATCAAGGTGCAGGACGAATCCGGTATCCATACATACGACGAAGGCTTGTCCATTCCTAAGGGAGTGGAGGTCTATGAAATCAACGGACCTTACTTCTTCGGCGTAGCCACTCAGTTTGAGGAACTTATGAGCGAATTCAGGGACCGTTCCAAGGTCAGGATCATACGCATGAGGAAGGTGCCTTTCATCGATTCGACCGGTATCCACAACCTTTCCAACCTCTGCGAGATGAGCCGCAAGAACAAGATTACGGTCGTGCTTTCAGGTGTCAATCCCAAGGTGCACAGTGCTCTCCAAAAGTCCGGGTTCTACCATCTGTTGGGTGAAAAGAATATCTGTCCGGACATCAATGTCGCTTTATCCCGCGCCCGCCAGATTCTCGAACAGAACGGTCAATGATGCTCTCAGGTAGAGGGTGTCAATGCCGTTTTCTGTGTCCGGAGAACATCCGCTGAGGCAGTTCCATGGCGAATACGATACCAAGCGCGATGGCGAGTGCTGCCTTCATGGCCGTGAAACCGGTCATTGCCGACAGGTGGAACTGGCTGGAAATCAGATAATAAGTAAACCAGAACACGCCGGCTCCCGGCACAAGCGGGAAGATTCCGCAGAGCACGAACACTGTGCTCGGACATTTGTGTGATACCGCTGCAAATCTGGAAAGGATGCAGACCAATGCTGTGGCAATCAGTATCGCCACGAATGCTGAACTGCCCAATGCTCTGACCATCAGCAGGTAAGCCGCCCATCCGAGTGCTCCGATGATGCCGGCTGCGAAATATTGTTTCCTCGGCGAGCCGAAGAGAATGGCAAATGCGAAAGTGCCTATGAATGCAGCCAGGAACTGCCATCCCAATCCTGATGTGCACGGATGAATGCTCATCTGATGCAGTTCGATGATACCTCCGGCAGCCCATCCGTCAAGCATGAACGCAATACTCACACCGATTGCGATACAGAAAAATCCCAGCATCGCGTCAGTAAGTCTGGTAAGGCCGGCTATGTAGTCCGAATTCACGAGATCTCTCACGCCATTGACATAAGGAACTCCAGGAATCAGCGGCATCACAGCACCGATGATGATGTTGCTCAGGCTCTCGCCGGCTCCAAGCCTGAATGCGACAATACTCAGGAGCGTGGCTATCAATGCGTTGCATATGCCGCCCACGATTTTGGACATATATCTCTCGCTGAAATACAGACAGAAAATGTACAGCAGGGCGCCGATTACGAAGTCGGCGGCGCAGTCGATGAAACTGCCACCGAACACCGCGCAGAATCCTGCCGCTCCGAAGGCGGAACCGGCAATCTGCTCCCACGCAGGCTTGGGGCTGCCTGCTTTTATCCGTTCAAGTTCCTCCCTGGCCTGCTCCAAAGTATATTTGCCCGCGGCAATGTCGAAGCTCAACTTGTTTACAGCCACCACTTTGGACAGCTGTATAGCCCTGATGGGAATGAATTCCACCTTGGCATATCTGCCCGGAGAACTTGTCGTGAAGATGCCGTTGCTCAGTACGAAAAAGTTGCCTGTCTCCACACCGTAATGCGCAGCGATTCTCGCCATAGTGTCTTCCACTCTGGAAATCTCCGCTCCGTTCTGAAGAAGAATATGTCCCGCTTCAGATGCAAGCTCAAGTACATTGTCAGTGTTGTCGGTCTGATTCATGAAATTCGGTCATTCAGGCCTGTTTCTTGGCTGTTGCCTTGAAATACAGGATGTAGAATATGATGATTGAGAGCGCGAATACTGACGCTCCGATGGCGTAGTTCCATGATGTCGGCATATTGAAACCGATTTTGGCTACACATAGATATGTGGTGCATACGGATGTCATAAATGCGGCGGGCAGCATGGTAATCATATATGCAAGACCCTTCTTGGTCTTCACCAGATAAGCGGTTGCGGTCCAGAGCATGAACACTGCCAATGTCTGGTTCGCCCAGCCGAAATATCTCCATATTACATTGAAACCGTCCTCGTCAGCGATATTGTACCAGAGAAGGAAGCCGGCGATGATGAAAAGAGGGATGCTGATCATCAGCCTGTTGCGTATAGGCTTCTGTGTCAGGTGCATGAAGTCGGCCACGATGAGACGCGCACTTCTGAAGGCAGTGTCTCCACTTGTTATAGGCGCTGCAACTACACCGAGAATGGCAAGAATCCCTCCAAGAACGCCTAACCAGCTCTCTGACACCTTTACCACTACATCCGGTGCAGATGCCGTGAGTGCTGCTCCTGTCGCTGCGGCTCCGCCATCGAAGAAAAACCAGGATGATACTGTGGCCCAAATCAATGCAACTATACCTTCAGTTATCATTGCTCCGTAAAATACAGGTCTGCCAAGCTTTTCATCGGAAACGCATCTTGCCATCAACGGGCTTTGAGTGGCGTGGAAGCCGCTTACAGCCCCGCAGGCGATGGTGATGAACAGGCAGGGGAAAATCGGCTGCCCCTTCAGCAGTCCCTCAGACTCTCCGAGGTTGCCGAGTCCGTCCCAGATTTCCGGAAGCGCGGGCCATTTGACGAAAAGGCACACCATCAGCGCCGCTGCCATAAAGATCAATGCGAATGCGAACAGAGGGTAGATTCTTCCGATTATCTTGTCGATAGGCATAAGCGTGGCCAGGAGATAATACAGGAAAATAATACCAACCCAGAGCATTATCGCCATTTTGCTGCCGTCACCTGCGATATCACCTAAAATCAGAGCAGGGCTGAATACGAACACTGTTCCTACCAGCATAAGCACGATGATGGAGAATGCCAGAATGAAGGTTCTTGTACCTTTGCCGAGGTATTTTCCGACAAGGTCCGGAAGTCCTGCGCCATTGTTTCTGATGGACAGCATTCCGGTCATATAATCGTGCACTGCTCCTGCGAAAATACAGCCGAGCACGATCCACAGATAGGATGAAGGGCCGAATTTTGCTCCCATGATGGCGCCGAATATCGGACCGGTTCCGGCAATGTTCAGGAACTGGATCATATAGACTTTCCAGGCCGGCATGGGAATGAAGTCCACTCCGTCCGCGTGAGTTATGGCCGGGGTCTTTCTGGAAGAATCGATGCCGAACACTTTTTCGATTACTTTTCCATAGATGAAGTAACCTGCCACGAGTGCCAAAAGGCTGATAAGAAAAGAATACATTGGCTTTCAGTTTATGGTGTGCAAACTTACATAAAATCTTGCGATTTTGAGTAAGTCTCGCCAAAGATATGTTAACTTTGTCGGCGAGAAAAATATAGGACAGTGGAGAACTTTGACAAGAACGCTATAGAATCAGCCTATTGTATTTTTCATCAGAAGCTAAGGGTTTACATCTATTCCGGAAACCCTGTGCAGAAAGATGAAATCGAGACTGCCGTAGCTTCTTATGCGATGGATATGAACAGAGACCTGTATGAATACCTGGCGGCCGGGAAAACGGACTATCTGATGGATCATCTGAGTTTTCGCGCTGACTTGGAGGATGCAGTGAACAAATTGGAAAAGATACTATAATATTATGGAGCATTTGCCTGAAAACGATATGCCGATGTTGGCTTCGGCTATCAATTTTTTATTGCGTGATGAGGAATTCGACAATCTGGACCAGATTTGCGACTATTTCCACAAGGACCGCAAGACATTGGAAGAGAAACTCTCTGCAGCCGGATTTGAATACAACGAACAGCAGAAAAGATTTATTTAGTAAGCGTTTAAAGGATTACTTAGTCATGAGAGCAGCGATTTACGGCGCAGGTTCATTAGGAACGATACTTGGCGCATATATTACCTCCAAGGGAGGGGATATTGACCTTATAAATCACAATGTCAAGCATGTTCAGGCTCTGAATGAAAATGGAGCCAGGATTGTAGGAACTGTGGATTTCGTCCAGAAGGTCAATGCCATTACTGACAAACAGATGACCGGAAAGTACGATATCATTTTCCTGATGACCAAGCAGCAGGGAAACAGCGAGACTGTCCCGTTTCTCAAGGACTATCTTGAGGATGATGGTGTGATTGTCACGTTGCAGAACGGCCTTCCGGAGCACCAGATAGCAGATGTTGTCGGAGAAAAACGGGTTATCGGATGTACGGTGGCCTGGGGCGCGACAATGTTGGGGCCGGGGGTGTGTGAGCTGACCAGTTCACCTGACAGCCTGACTTTTTCATTGGGAACAATCTTTTCCGAGACCCCAAACCATATGGAAGAGGTGGTTTCTCTCTTGAAAATGATGGGGAGTGTGGAAATTGACCGGAATTTTATCGGGACCAGGTGGAGCAAACTGCTGATCAATTCTGCATTTTCCGGTATGAGCGCGGTGCTCGGATGCACTTTCGGTGAGTCTGCGGCAAAGAAAGACTCAAGAAGGGTGGTGCAATCTCTTATGAAGGAGTGTATAGATGTATGTCATGCCTCAGGAATCAAGATTGAACCGGTGCAGGGGAAGGATATTGTGAGGCTCTTCGATTATCACAATCCTGTTAAGAAGGCATTGGCCTTTATGCTGATTCCGCTTGCTATCCGCAAACACGCGAACCTCAAGGCCAGTATGCTTCAGGACCTGGAGAAGGGAAAGAAGACGGAAGTGGATTCCATCAACGGCTCCGTTTCGCAGCAGGGCCGAAGGGTAGGGGTGCCTACCCCGTGCAATGACAAGGTAGTGGAGATTGTTCACCGTATCGAGGCGGGTGAACTCCTTCCCGGAAGGGAAAATCTCAGCCTTTTTAAGGCATAATCTCGGTTTAAAACCATTTAGGTAAAGTTTTTTGAAAATTTTTTGCCCAAATGTTTGCAAGTTCAGATTTTGTGCCTATCTTTGCAATCCCGTTTGGAAAACAAGACAACACTTGAGGGTCCAGCGATATTAAAAGTATTGAAAAACGCGGGGAATGGAGAGATTCGTTAGCTCAGTTGGTAGAGCACAACACTTTTAATGTTGGGGTCTCGGGTTCGAGCCCCGAACGGATCACAAAGAAGTTTTGCTTCCTTAGCTCAGTTGGTAGAGCACGACACTCTTAATGTTGGGGTCTAGGGTTCGAGCCCCTAAGGGAGCACAGAGAACGGAGATCAGAAATGGTCTCCGTTTTTCGTATATGTTATCCAGCGCGTTGCCCGCTATTTCTGTTGGCAGCGTAGTTCTTTTTTTCACACCCATGAGGTCATGTTGGGCAGGGGAAGAGCGCATGGTCTGACAATACTAAAACGTATTTATAAAAATTATAAAGAAAAATCGTCTTTTTTGTTTGCTTTTAATATATATATATATATATCTTTGCAGGCTCAAAAAGAAAGTGACGAATTCAGTTCTCAGCATGGACTGAATTGAAGACTGATATGTATGTATGATATGTATGTATAATGATTTTGGTAAACGTTCTATGAAAAGTTTCATAGAACTTATAGTTTGTCTGCTTGCGTTTTCCATTTGCCCGGTCAAGGGCCAGAACGTAGCGCTCAAGACAAATGTCCTCTACGATGCGACGGCTACGGTCAATGCAGGTGTCGAATTCTCGATTGCTCCGAAATGGACGATGGATATTTCCGGAAACTATAACGGATGGAGTTTTTCAGACAACAGAAAATGGAAACATTGGCTCGTGCAGCCGGAAATCCGCTGGTGGTTCTGCAACAAGTTCATGCGCAGTTTTCTCGGCTTTCATCTTCTCGGCGCCCAGTACAATGTCGGAAATCTCCCGACAGACTTCAAGGCATTCGGCAAGGATTTCTCCTCATTGAAAAACTACAGGTACCAGGGCTGGATGACAGGGGCCGGAATCGGCTATGGTTACGACTGGGCCCTGTCCAGGCATTTCAACCTGGAATTTGAGCTCGGAATGGGTGTGATATACACCGGATACGAGAAGTACGATTGCCCGCAGTGCGGCAAGAAAGTCGATGAAAATCAGAAATTTATGATAGCGCCAACAAAGGCTGCCCTAAGCCTCGTTTACCTCTTCTAATAGGACATTGACATGAAAAATATATTTGCAATCGTAGCAGTTGTCATCTCAACTGTCTTTACAATGTCTGCCCAGACATTTGCAGACGGGCAGGTTGAGGCACAAAATGTATGTCTCGAGAAAGTTTCAGGAACTGTGATGCTGAGTTTTGACCTTGATGTGAGCAATCTTTCGCTTCCAGCGAACAAGGGTCTTGTGCTCACACCTGTAATTGCCGGAATATCAGATACATTGAGACTCCCTGCAATCGAAATGCTCGGAAGACTCCGCCATATATATTGGCTGAGAAACGGGGTTACGGCAACACAGGACCCTCTTGTTGTGGCCCGACGTCATAATGGCGACCCGCAGGTGGAACACTATGCCTACAAGATTCCCTATCAGCCGTGGATGAAAGGTTCAAGACTTTTTATAGAACAGGCTGACTGCAGATGTGCCCAGAAGTTGGGAAACGGAACATTGACAGTCCCGTCAGAAGAACTGGAACCGGAGGTGGAAAAAACTCCGTCAGAAGAGCCAGTGGAGTGGGAATTCGCTTACATCATGCCTCAGCCGGAGGCAGTGAAACAGCGTGCGGAAGAAGGTACGGCACGGCTGAACTTCGACGTGGACAAATATGACATAAGACCGGATTTCGGAAACAATGCTGCGGAACTGAGGAAAATAAGAGAGACTATCGACCTTGTAAGAAATGACAAAGACGTGAAACTCACCGGAATATATCTTCATGGTTATGCCTCTCCGGACGGCCCTTATGCGCATAATGCGGAACTGGCCAAAAATCGTACGTGCACACTGGAAAAATACCTTGAGAATTATTATAATGAATTGAACAGTAGTCTTTTCTCGGTGAATTCCACCCCTGAAGACTGGAAAGGATTCAGAGAATTTGCGGATACTTGCGGCTTCCCTGGAAGATGGGATGTGCTTAATATCATCGACAGCAATATGACTCCTGACGAAAAAGACTGGACTCTTATGATGCGCTATACTACGTTCTACAAGAATGTGGTGCTTCCTGTCGCTTACCCGTCACTGCGCCGCACAGACTACAAGGTCACATACGACGTGCGTAATTTCAGCCTTGAAGAGGCCCGGAAAATTATCAGAGAACGTCCACAGAAACTGTCCCTGAACGAGATGTATCTGGTTGCGAACTCTTATGTAGAAGGAAGCGATGACTTCAACAATGTCTTCGATGTCGCAGTCAGGATGTTCCCTGAAAGTGAAATTGCCAATGTCAATGCAGCCTGCGTGGCTCTCGAAAACGGCAATATGAAGGATGCCGCAAGATTTCTGGCCAATGCGGGGGATTCTCCCGAGGCCAAGAATGCCAGAGGCGTATTTGCGGCAATGAACGGAGACAATGAAGCTGCATTGGAACTGTTCTCACAGGCAAGTTCACTTCAGGCTGCGCGCAACAACTATAAGAAAATCGAAAACAATTAAATCCTATATTATCAATGAAAACAGGTAAACTTATTTCTATCGCTCTCTTGAGCCTTGCAGTGGCTTGCTCTAAAGAGAACGTAACCTCTAATCAGGGAGGTTCTGATGCAAATCAGTACATGGCTGTGGATATCGCTATGTCAGTCGGCTCTTCTACCAAAGCTCCTGCGGACTATCGCGACGGATCAGAGGCCGAAAGCACTGTAAATGTGAAAAACTCCATTTTCCTTTTCTATGATGCATACGGCAACTTCCTTACATCAGGTGTTATTTCTGCTACTGACGGCTCTGTGGATGAGAACGGAAACCTCAAATTGAGTACTGCTAATTCCCCATTCGTAGAGAATGAGTCTAAAGCTGTTATCGTGCTGGGTCCTACAAGACTCCGTCCTGCCCTCGTGCTTGCGGTTCTCAACTATGACAATTGCGACGCTCTCAAGAATCTGTCGCTTGCTGATGCTCACACACAGGTGGACAGTAGAGAGATTTCAACTGAAGCAGGCAAGTTCACAATGACCAATTCCGTATATGTTGACGGAAAGAATATCGTGAATGCAACTCCGATTGCAGCTTCTTCCGTAAAGGAAACAAAGGAGGAAGCTCTCAAGACTCCTGTCCAGATTTATGTGGAGCGCGAGGTTGCCAAGGTGAACATGAAAGCCAAGGACGGCTTGAAAAAGACTGCAGAAGGAAAAATATGTTTCGAGACTCCAAATGCAGAAAGTGTTCTCGACGGTGTCAAGGTTTCTGCCCGTATAGTCGTTGACGGTTGGGCTGCAAATGCTTTCAACACCACTTCATATCTTGTGAAAGATGTTCCGGCTTCATGGCTTGTTACATATCCTTTCGCGAACTGGTATGAAGAAGCAGCCAAAAGGACATTCTGGGCTCAGGACCCTAACTACTCAGGCTCAGAGGAGTATGTTTTCGGCCGTGATCCTAAGGATGAGCCGGGAACTTACAAGAATGTCAAGTATCTGTCTTGGCTAGATGCTACGAAGAACAATACCGAAGCATACAACTATATGTATGAAAATACTACTGACAAAGCATCCGCAAGAGTAAATGGCGGTGAACTTGCCAATGTTCCTACCATTCTCATTGCGGCACATGTGGAGACAGCGAAGACCGGAGCGGCCTGGGAAAGGCAGGACATCTACAAGTTCGGCGGTCTTTTCTACACGGATGCTTCATTGAGAAATTATTCTGCCGAGCAGATTCTCAAGGGAAAACTGCATTGGGAATATACCACAGCAGAAGGCTCGAAAACCGCTTCTGTGCTTCCGGATCAGGTAAAAGCCGAATTTGTTGCTAATGTTGTCGACAACTCAGGTTCCGTCAAAGTCAAAGTCGCAGCAGTTACAGCCCCTGCAGAAGGTGCAAAACTCATGAAAGAAGACAATTCTGTAATAGCGTCTGCTGACTGGGCCAAGACTGTTGAGGACATTCTCAACGGCGAGAATGGTTTCAATATTGCAAAAAAAGAGCTTGTATGTTTCAAGAATGGTATGTGCTACTATCAGGTGCCTATCAAGCATAATCAGGCTGCCGAAGATGTTACTTATGGTACTGTTCGTAACCACATCTATGAGCTCACACTTTCCAAGATTGCTAAAATCGGTAATCCGGTATTCAATCCGGAGGAGAAACTCGTCCTTATCCCTGGAGAAGAGAAGAACTACTACGTATCTGCAGAACTCAAGGTTCTCAAATGGCGAGTTATTACTCAGGATGTTGTAATTGAGTAATCTGTAATTGCTGTCGGCACAGACAGTGAAATTTTCGGGCGGACGGCCTTGACCGGCTTTCCGCTTGCCAAAGACCGGAGTCGTTCCGGCAAAAGTAGAAAAACAATGAACAGAAAGGCTGATATAATGAAATTGTCGAAGCGTATCCTCGCAGTGACGGCTCTTTGCAGCATCGCTGCAATGACGGGCTGTGTGTACGATGACATTGACGGCTGTCCTACATGTCGATACGTTCAGATTCGATATGACAAAAACCTCAAGTCAGCGGATGCCGCTTCGTCAGAAGTGAAATCCGTGAACATATATGCTGCAGATAAAGATGGAACGGTGGTTTATGTGAAAACATCATCGGCTGCAGAATTGTCGGAGAACGGATATCAGGTGAATATCAGCGACTTGCCGTCTGGAAACTATACATTGGTAGCCTGGGCTGAAGGAGAGCAGAGGAATCCCGATTCCTATATGCCGATTTCTGTTATCCCGGGAAAGACTCATGTCAATGAACTCAAACGCATAATTAAACGTAACCCGTCCGGTGAGGTAGAGAAAGACTTGACCCCGCTTTTTCACGGAATGGCTGAAAATGTGGACCTTACGGACTTCAGGACAGGTGGCGTTCGCCGTGCTGCGCTTTCCCTTACCAAGAATACCAACAATGTGAGAATCATTCTCCAGCATCTTTCCGGAGAGCCTGTGGATGACAAGAATTTCAAGTTCTTTATCACGGACGACAACGGTACGACAGATTGGAACAATACATTGACGGTATCAGACTCAGTGAGTTACAAAGCCTGGTCAGTAAGCTCCGGCAGCGCAGGCATTGACAAGACGGCATTGACACGTGACGGCCAGACGGAAATCGGTGTGGCTATGGCAGAACTTACCGTGGGGCGTCTTGTAAAAGGACACAGGCCGATACTTAATGTCTATAATACGCACGGAGTCAGAGTCATTTCCATTCCGCTGATAGATTACGCCCTGCTGATAAAGGGACACTATAATTCGACAATGTCTGATCAAGAATATCTGGACAGGCAAGATGAATACAATCTGACTTTTTTTCTGGATAAGGAGGACCGTTGGGTTAGTTCGAGCATATTGATCAATTCCTGGAGAGTGATACTTGACGACATAGATATTTAGGATAATGCAGATGTTGATGTCCTGTATAAATAAACTGGTTGCAGTCAATGCCCGGTGTGCGAAGATGGTCACGGCAGCACTTGCCGCGCTCATCCTGACTTCGTGCATATATGACAGCAAGCCGTGCGATATCGAATATCCCGATAACGTGCCGGCATACCTGACTGTAACTCTTAATACAGGGGACGTCAGCAACAAGATCCCTGGCAGGACAAAGACTTCATTGACAGAAGCGGATATGGAGTCAGGCATTGAATCTGAATCACTTATACACTCCTACAGAATCTGGATCTTCGCATCGAGAGAGTCCGGAGACGGAGCGCAGCCGATAGGTTTTGCAGAACAGACTGGACTTGCAGGCACGGAAAATCGAGTCGTAAGCATAAAACTCCGTACCGGAAAAATGAACGGTGTCGATATATATGTTCTTGCCAATGCGGATGGCTGTTCCGGACTGATGTCTGGAGACGGCAGCGTGATGACAAGAGGACAGCTCAGAAACGGAACCATAAGCGGATTCGGCATCAGTTCTGATATGAAACCTGAGGTGATGACGGTCCCTTCTGCTGGCCTTCCTATGTCGAGGGCGCTGACCAATGTCCCGCTTCAGAAGTATGTGTCTGAAAGCATTGACCTGAAAAATTCTATAGAGATTCCTCTTCTTAGGGCAGTGTCCAAGTTTCAGTTCTATATGGCCAAGGCCGCGGGAAATGCGGACATCGACGGTCTCAGTATCCTCAATGTGGAATTTGGAAAAGCCGAGGCTTCTGCTACCGGTGTTTCCGGTAATTTCATCCCTCAGACAGCATTGGCCTTTACACGGTCGGTGGATTTTGCTGATGTGAAGAGTCTCGATTATTTGTACACTTCATCTGCGTTCCTGCCCGAAAATGTGAACTATTATTTCCACACGGTCAGATATACAGGCAGTTCAAATGTCTTGTTCAAGGCAGCGGACATAAGTCCGGTCAAGGATCCCACCGTTTTCAGAAGAGGCTTGGACGAAAACGCGCAAGCCTACGCTGAAAGAATGAGAAATGCAGGTCTGACATCTTTCTCTTCGTATTTTTTGGAGTCCGGTCAGGCGCTTAGGGGAATTGTCAACTATCAGTTCTCTGCCAACAAATCCAGGAAAGTTTCCTTCAACATTGACCCTGGCGACTTCCTCAGAAATCACGAATGCATCATATATGCCTATGTCCTGAACGGACGGGTGGAGGTAGAAACCACGCTGAAGTATCAGGTAATCGACTGGAAGAGCAAAGAGGACGTTAACATTGATTTCAACTGATTATGAAGTTCAGATTTTTACATATTGCCATATTGACAACAGCTCTGCTGTGGGCTGCTACCTCGTGTATATGGGAAAAGGGAACTGACGTTTATGAGGATGATGTCGTAGTGGTTTCCTTGCCTGTGGAGAATCCTTCTTCAGAATCCTATTCGGTGGATACCAAGGCGACCGATGCAGAGGAAAGGGCTCTGAAAAATCTGTATGTGTATATTTTCAATGAAAGTGGCGCATTGAAAGGCTTTGCGGCATTCAACAGTGGACTTAACCAGTCCACATCGGATACAAAAGGCAAATACGGAACAGTAAAAGTCAAGACCACAGCCGGGCGCTCATACATCTATGCTGTCGCAAATGTCTATCAGGAAGGAACTTATCCTCTCAAAACCACGATGAAGGACGGTATCAGGGAAACAATATCGCCTTCGGATGGCCTTCCGATAAATCTTTCTTGGGAAGCGGTAATGGATGGCAACGTGAACTTCACTCGCAAGCAGTTTTTGGCACTTCCGTTCAACCGCAAGCCGGAAACAATTCAGGTTTCCAGCAGTTTCCTTATGACAGGGGCGGCTAATGGAGGTAATGTGGTGAATATCAATAAAAAAGGTCGTGTCGAGACTACATCTTCCGGTAATGAAGATATGATCCGACTCACTCGTGTCGTCTCAAAAGTCCGTTTCAATATCGGAATTGCCCGTGGTGAAGTGGGGAAAAGCTTCAAGGCTGAGCAATACCGCATTGTCAATGTCGCCTGCGTCGGCCCTCTTTTCTCTTCCGACGATGCCGGCATCGAGAAAATCTATTCTGTCGAACCGGTACCGACCAATTTCAATAACATATCCGGAATTTTCGCGCCAAATGATGTGGATGCTTCCGGAAGGCAGTATTTCGAGGTGTATCTGCCTGAGAATAAACAGAATGCGGTCAATAAGGTGACTAAGTGGCACGAGCGTGAGGCTGACGGGATGTCTATACCGAAAGCTTTTGTCAATGCCCCTGAGTTCGGAACCTACGTGGTTATCGACGGAACATATACCGAGCAGACCACAAGCTACACCAGAAATGCGGCTGTTACGTATTACGTTCATTTGGGAGACTGTACAGCGGATGTCAATGACTATAATGTGGAGAGGAATTCCACATATACGTTCAATGTCTCCATTTCAGGCGTGGACAATATCATTGTCGAGGCAAAGCAGGAAAACCAGACGCAGGAACAACCTGGAGCGGAGGGTATTGTGATGGAATATGGTACTGCCGGGAAGACACTTTCATTGGACAGCCATTACGAATATATGGTGATGCGCTTCTATATGAACGATATCAAGATGTTGAAGGATAAGGGCTTAGGCTATGTGTATCAGATTTCCGATCTCGGCAATCAGTCAGAAGTTATGATGGTGACAGACAAGGTGACCGGAAACTTGAATGGCGCCACTACTGACTGGGTGGAATTTGCCATAGGCGGTACATATTCATCTTCGGCAACAGAGCGTGGAACTGCGGTAGCTTATCCTGGAAAAGGAAAATCGTCGCTCTACAACATCAACTCTTTCCTTAAACTACTCTATGACAATGCGGATGTCATAACTTTCTGGTCAGGCGGATCCAAGGCAAATCCATACATTGATGTTACATGCTTCATCGACGAGAATTATTATCCGTCCAAGTCATGGAACGAGTATGTTAATGATGTCCCTAAGAGAACATTCTATGTAGCCAACTCGGTCAGTGAAAGTAAGGATAATAGAAGTGTGTATGCAACAGTTGCTTACGGACTTAATCAGTGTAATATCCAGACTTTCTATGATAGAGCCAATGCCGGAACTGTGGTTGCCTACGGATGCGAGACTACGAATGATGAGGCAGGGAAGGGCTTTTCTGCGGCTCCGGTTTCCAGTGGAACCGACAGCTGGAATGGCAGGAATAATCAGATCAGCGATTTGTCGCAGTCTAACTACCGCATTTCATGGAAAGATTTGGCTTCAAACAAGAGGTTCTACCGTGCCTGTATGTCCAGAAATAGGGATTTGAATGGTGACGGAGTTATAGATGATAATGAGATACGCTGGTATGCGCCTACGCTCAAGCAATATGCAGGACTCTGGTTGGGAGAGAATGTCATCAGTACGGACAGCCGTCTGTTCAACAAACCTACTTCAATCTTGGGAAACGCACCGTACAATGATTATGCGGGTGGTAACCGTATGATATACTGGACTTCCACAAAAAATGTCTGTGATTATTTTGCGGAAGAAGGTATGGCCACCAATAGTGCCACATCCGGGAAGTGGTCTGCTTCTTATCTGAGATGCATACGCAATCTCCAGTCATACGATGAAGGCTATGACAAGACTCCGAGCGAGTATTATACTTCCACCAAACAGGATGGTTATACGAAACTGTCGCTTGATAGAATCGATGCGAGCGCATTGAATGTTTCAGGAGAACAAGGCGAGCTGAACAATCATAATGAACGTCAGGATGACAACAAGCCTGCAAAAAGTTTTCTTGTCGCATCCCAGATTCTTTCAGGTACAATGCAGACAGTTGTAGAAGGGACATATACTTGTGCACAGAATTATACATATGACTCGAATTACAAGTGGCGAGTTCCAAACCAGCGCGAGTTTATCCTGATGTATCTGGCAGGGCAGGGGGCAAACTACAGCACTTGCCGTACAGGTTTCTCAAATTCTGCATTCCGATATGGCTGGCAAACTCAAGGAAGCCTCATTACGATGTTGTATCCAGCTCAGAAAACATATGGTGTCAAAGTTCGCTGTATCAGCGTGTTGCAATAATCGTTTCTAAATTTGTCACAGATTTTCTGCACTCGTTTATGTGAATTTTCGCATTGATTTTACCACCGTATGTAGATTTTTACCGACTATCTTACACGTCATTCTAAATTTTTAGTCTTTACTTTGCACCCAGAGTCCGGGACGAACGTTTTAACTGGTAACCGGACGTCTTCTAATAAAAACTGAGAATTTAGAAGCTGATATAGATAGATTGGATCTATTGCTTCTGACCCCCAAGAGATACGGATGTGAAAGTTCGTATCTCTTTGCCTTTTTAGGGGGGGATGTTTTTGGATGCCGCTGTTTATTTCTTTATGAACAGAGTTTCAGGACAAAGTTCTGAAATCGATTCCCTGTGCGTGATTATGATAAGAGTCTTGTTCTGTGAACACTCACGCAGATTTGCAATCAGCGCTTTTTCGGTTTCCGCGTCCAGAGCTGAAGTCGGCTCGTCCAGAAGCAGAATGCCGCCATGTCTGAGCAGGGCTCTCGCTATGGCGATTCTCTGGGCCTGTCCCTCGCTGAGGCCAGCTCCGGATTCTCCGCATACCGTATTCAGACCGTCAGACAGAGACCAAACGAAGTCTGCCATAGCATAGTGGAGTGCCTGGCGGATTTCATCCTGTGTGGCATCAGGACGTCCGAGCAGGAGATTGTCCAGGATAGTGCCGCTTATAAGTGTGTTGCCCTGGGGAACATAGATGAAGTTGCCCCTAGTGGATGGTGAGGCTTTAAGGACATTGTCCTTGTTGTATATATAGATGTTGCCCTTGTCAGGCTCCAGCAGAGCCAGCATCAGGCGGATCAGCGTGCTCTTGCCGATACCTGTCTCGCCGAATATAGCCGTGAGGCTGCCCGGCTTGAAATCGTATGAAAAATTCTCGAAAATCAGCTTCTCTCCATCAGGATATGAAAACGTCAGGTTCTCTATCCTTATTCCGGATGTCCCGTCCAGTACGATGTGCTTGTCAGTGTCTTCCGTCTCGATGTCGTCGATTTCCCTGAGCCTTTCAGCTGATGCTGCCGTGCGGATAAAACCGGGCACCTGGCGGCTGAGATCAAGTATAGGCCTCTGAATCTGGGAAATAAGCTGGAGGAATGCCGCCATCATACCGAAGGTCATTGTCCCGTTTTGCAGACCATATACGCCCCACAGCAGTACGGTAGCATATCCCGCACCGGCTCCGAGTCTTATCATTGTCCTGGAAAACAGGGCGAAATCCGTCTTGGTTATGACCTTTTCCTCCAGTTCGTCCTGCAGCGAGTTGAGCCTTTCCCTCGAGTAGTCAGTATGTTCCATCGCGGAAATGAGTGTCCTGTGCTGGATGTTCTCCTGAATGTGGCTCTGCACGCTGCTGTCCGAGTCCTTGATGTCCCTGGTCAGCCTGCGGAGCTTCCGGAAACAGCTTTTGCTCAGTATCAGTGCGACAGGCATGATGAAAAATACTGCCAATGCAAGTCTGTAGTCGATTTTCGCAATGAAATAAGTGGCGAGAACCAGCTGGACAAGAGTACCGGTGAGTTTGGGAATCGTATAGCAGACTGTTTCCGTGATTTCAGTAACGTCATCCATCAGTCTGTTCAGCAGGTCGCCCGAGTGCATTTTTTCCTTGCCGGCCCATTTCCCGGTCATGATCCTTCCGAAAAGCCTGCTTCTGACATCGCCACGGAGTGTTATCTCGCTCTTGGCTTCGATTCTCGCGCTTGCTATGGACAATGCCTGCTGCAGCAATATGCACCCTCCGAGTACAAATGCGAAAGTCAGAATCCTTCCTTCCGCGTCACCGGTCGCAATGTCGATCAGATGCTTGCTTACCCAGATAAAGAACATTGACACGGAAAAATATGCCGCTTCAATGATGCAGCACAGTATTACCTGCCATCTTGTTTTGCGGGAAATCTTCCAAATCCACTTCAGGTCGTTCCCGGCGCCCGATACCAATGCCATATTCTGCTGATTATGAGGATACTTCCGAAAGTTACGAAAAAAGGCTGAACAAATTTCTTTGTCAGCCCTTTAACTTGTGGAGATAGACGGAGTCGAACCGACGACCCTCTGCTTGCAAAGCAGATGCTCTAGCCAACTGAGCTATATCCCCGTTTTGCGTTTGCAAATGTAGGAACAATTTTTTATATTTACAAAATATGAATGAATTTTTTTAGAATATGGATGCGATTTTTGTGAAACCGCGCGTGGAACTGCGCAGAGCAACTCCTGCAGATGCTCGATTTATTTCGTGCGTCGTGCTTGAGGCAATGGACAGAGAGCATACTGAATTTGCTTCCAAGCCGGGCTTGGAGGCCGTGTTGGAAAAGATATGCAAGCGGGAAGATACACTGTACAGCTGGAAGAATACATGTATCGCAACTTTCGGCGGAAAAGTCGCCGGAGCATTGATTGCATATGACGGGGCCCCATATAAAGAAACGGCTGATCTTACTTTCTCATTGATTTCCAAAGCATTGGATATGGACAAGCCGAATCCCGGCACGGAGACTGAGGCAGGGGAGTACTATCTCGATTCCTTGGCCGTGGCACCGGAATTCCGTGGCCACAGTATAGGCAGCATATTGATACAGAATGCATTGGAAGAAGCGCAGGCTCTTGGATTTACGAAGGCGACTCTTCTTGTGGACAGCAAGAAGGACTATCTTCAGCGCCTCTATGGCCGTCTCGGCTTCGAGAACGGAGAGACGGTGACATTCTTTGGGGATGAATATATAAAAATGTATCAGGAGATATAAGAATGAAGAGATTTTTAGTGTCAATGCTGATGGCCCTCGTGCTGTCGGCATTGTCTTTCGCGCAGAACAGAAGGATAGTCACCGACGAGTGGCTGAGTCAGAACTACACCAAACGTGAGGTCATGGTAAAGGTCCGTGACGGCATACATATATATACTGTACTCTATGAGCCGAATCAGGAATATCTTGCAAAACTCGGCAGAAAAACCTCTCCGGTGATGCTTCAGCGCACGCCTTATTCACTGAAGCCTTATGGGCTCGCTCCCGGAGAACTTGGCGTGAAGAAGGCCGGTTCGGGGTTCGGCGGCTCTCTCAAGGGAGATATGGCCAATTATGTGGCTGATGGCTATATTATTGTGTATCAGAATGTAAGGGGCAGGATGCTGAGCGAAGGAAAATACGAGCAGATGCGCCCTTATGTGTCCGGCATTGACGGCGCTGCCGATACTGTCTATGTGAAGGGAGTAGCGCAGACGGATGATGCTACAGACGTTTATGATTCGATAGAATGGATATTGGCAAATACAGCGAATAACGGTAACGTAGGGGTGAAAGGCGTTTCATATCCTGGATTCTATGCCACATTGGCCATATTGTCCCGTCATCCTGCCATCAAGGCGGTTTCGCCGCAAGCGCCTGCTACTGACTGGTATATGGGCGACGATGCGCATCACAACGGGGCATTGTGCCTGACAGATTCATACAGATTCGGTTCCGGCTTCTATCGCGATATGAAGAAGCCTGCTACGGTAGCTCCTTCCAGCCTTGTCCGCATTGACGGGAATATCTATGACTATTTCAAGGGCAAGTCCATTTCCGAATGGTCAGCCTTTTTCGGCGACTCTCTCCGTTTCTGGAGCCAGATGATGGCCCATCCGAATTACGACGCCTTCTGGAAAGACAGGGACCCGAGCCGCCATCTTAAGAATATCACTGTTCCTGTGATGGTTACGGGCGGATTCTATGATGCGGAGGACTGCTATGGCGCATTCCGCACCTATGACATGCTGAAGAAAATGTCGCCTGACTGTCCGCTCTACCTCACTGCCGGTCCATGGTATCACGGCGGCTGGAACAACCGCTCTGCAAGACATCTTTCCGATGCGTGGTTCGGCGAGGCTACCGGCGCTTATTATCAGGACAATGTGGAATATCCGTTCTTTGCATATTATCTGGACGGCAAGGACTGCGGCGAAAGACTTCCGCGCGTAAATATCTGTCCTTCAGGCGAGACCATGCGCGGCGTTATGGAAAACAGGAACGTTACAGATTTGTGGGAAAGTTATGATGTATGGCCGCCTGTAGAGATGAATTTCAGGAAACTCTATCTTTCCGGAGAAAATTCATTGACCTTCGGACAAGGCGGAGAGGCTTATTCAATGTCTTCTGAGCCAATGTCTTATAACCGTTCCATTACATCTGATCCCGCTTCTCCTGTTCCTTACATGGACAGTGACGCGAACAGCCGCGACAGGGCCTATATGGTTGCAGACCAGAGATTCAGTTCTGCACGCAATGATGTCGCCACCTACACGTCACCTGTTCTGGAAAAGGAACTTCATCTCGCAGGACCGGTCAATGTTCATGTATGCGTCTCCGTCACGCCTGAGGACAATGCCCGCCTTACAGACGCGGATGTCATTGTGAAACTGATAGATGTCAGACCTGACGGCTACCAGATGTTGGTCAGAGCTGATGTCATGCCGCTCAGATTCAGAAAAAGCTTCGAGAAACCGCTGCCGCTCAAGTCAGGCAAGAAGGTCAATGCGGATTTCACGATGTGTGACATTGACCATCATTTCCTCCCGGGGCATACGCTTATGGTTCAGGTGCAGGCTTCATGGTTCCCGCTCATTGCCATGAACCCTCACACTTATCTGAAAAATCAGTATGAAGCGGAGGCCACCGACTACAAGAAAGCGGTTATGACCATCTGGTCAGCAGAAAGTTATCTGGAACTGCCGGTCATTTCGTTCTGATTCTGTGAAAACTCCATCCGAGGCCGATCATCAAGTTGTTCGGCCTCTTCAAGTCTGTAAGCTTGTAGCCGATGTTCAGGAAAAGACGCTTGGTGAGACTGGCCTTGAGATTGAACACCTGGTAGAATCCGTCGAAATCGCTTCCGTTATAGATGATGTTGTGGCCGACGCCGACTCCTACCGTGAAAATCGGCATTATCAGCTCTGCCCTGAGTGAGAGGCCTGCTGCCAATGATTCTTTCAGCGGAGGTCTTCTGACGAGCAGCTTTATGCCGTCTTCAGTATGGTCGGTGCCTGCTATGTGGCTTCTGAGGTTGGCGCTCTCATCATATTGCAGATCCACGGAAAGGCCTGCTGCAAAGCACTTTCCGACGCGGTACATAGGGTTCAGGTCGATCCCGGCCACAGCGAACTTGTTTCCAAGTATATAGGCATTGTCCTCATACATGAGACCTTTCGAGCGCAGAGCGCCGTAGAGTGTCACGTTCAGCGACATCCTGTTTATGAATCTGCTTTCATCTTTCTCATCCGGAATGCTGCAATAAGGCCTGGTGCCTGACCAGATGTCATTGAATCCGTAATCTGCTTTGCGGCTCAGTTTTGCGCCAGGTTTTCTCATGCTGCATTCTCCGAAACCGTAGGTTCCTCCCACCTTGATGCCCAATGTGTTTACTCCGGCGTTGGGATATCTCGTGTTGCCGTTAGAAAAATGCGAAATATCGACTCCGAAGAACAGAGTCGCCTGATTTACAGGGCGGTAGGTGAGGATGAGACTGGCATTGATATAGGCATTGACCTTGCTGCCTACCACGGTGTTGTAGATGTTGGATCTGCCGTCAAGTTCCTCGTCGTCGTGAAATGGCTTCCAGCCGAATGATGCGCCGAAATTCCATTCATAATCAAGTGAGAGGCGGCTGGCAAGTCTGCATATCTGTGCTCCCTGGAATATATAGACCGCAGTCGGCATGCCGATTTCCTTCTTGTCGAAAAAGGTGTTCCAGCCTACTCCGATTCCCTGATATGCGGTAGGGAACAATGTCCCGAATGTGCTGGACGCGGGGAACTGGTAGGAGTATTGAAGATGTGCTGATGCGCTGTAGTTCAGGGGCTTGCCTGTTCCGTTCTCTCCTCTGAAGAACTTGTGGGTAGGCATCAGCCATGCTCCTCTGGCATTGATTCCTATTCTGTGTGTGGACGGAGTGTTGCGTGTGGAATCGCGCGGAACAGAGCATGACGCGGACGTGTGGGCCGAACCGGTCCAAACATTCAGTGTCATCAGCAATAAGGTCAGAAGGGTAGCCCGCAGAATCTTTTTCACAACTTTCCGTCTTGGTTTTTTCAGAGACCGAAGTTAATCCCTTTTTCCAATGTTTCCAAAAATTTTTGCTTGTGGCGCAGCCGGTAAAGTCATTTTGCATATTTTGCGCAAATGTTATAAATTAGCACTTTTGAAGAAAAAATCGGAAAGATGACCAGAGAGGAACTAATCGAAAAAGTTAACGGAATTCTGTCAGAAGAGTTTGAAACAGATGTTACCGAAATGAGACCTGACGCACCTATGCTTGAGGTTCTGGATTTGGACAGTCTCGATATGGTGGATGTTGTCGTGCTCGTGGAGAAGAATTTCGGATATGTTATGAAGAAAGAGGATTTCGCCAAGATCAAGACTTTTTCTGACTTCTACGATTTCCTGCAGGGGAAAATCTGATTCGTCGCAATATTTTCGCGCAATGGCAAAGAACTGGCAGGGAAGGTCCCGCGGGGGACGTACTGGATATGAGATTTTCGTCTTTCTGATCAGACATTCGGGAGTCAGGACAGCCTATTGCCTGTTGGCCTTCGTGGCATTGTACTTCATTCCAGCGGCACCGCGTTCCACAGCGGACATCTGGCGTTATGCAAGAAAGATCTTAGGTTACGGACCGCTGAAATCTGCATTGTTCATCTACAGGAATTATTTTTCTTTCGGGAAATCCATCATTGACAGGGTCGCAATATCTTCCGGCTTGTCGGACCGGTTCCATTATAAGTTCGAAGGCTACGAGGCGCTGCTCGAGGCATTGGACGGGAACAGGGGAGCGATAGTCATAAGTGCGCATTTCGGCAACTGGGCTGCAGGAGAGCCGTTTTTCAGACAAGGCAACACCAAGATGTCGTTGGTGATGTATGACAACGAACATGCAGATATCAAGGAGGTCCTCGAGGAAAACCGTTCTGCCGGCGCGTCTTTCAGGATCATTCCTGTAAACAAGGATCCGCTCGCTCACATGTTCATGATATCGGAAGCCCTGGATGAAGGCGAACTTGTCTGCTTCCTCGGAGACAGATACGTGAACGAAGACAAACTCCTGACCTCTGAATTGATGGGACACAAGTCTGATTTCCCGTTCGGCCCATTCCATCTGGCGGCAAGACTGAAAGTTCCAGTGTTCTTCTATTTCGCTGTGCGTGAGAAAGATATGACATACAGGTTCAGTTTTGTCAATGCCGAAAAACCTGTCTCTCGTAAAGGTGGGGAAGACATGATATTGGACCAATTCATCAAGTCATTGGAAAACGAAATGAAACAGCATCCGGAGCAATGGTACAATTACTATGACTTCTGGAAATTGAAAAAATAACTGACTATGGACAGCAAGTACAAGGGAAGAAGAATCTCGGCTCTCGATGCTCAGAGGGCGGCCCATGAAATCGCGTTTGCGCCTGTTGTGTTTCAGGTAAGCCGGCTCATGATAAATTACGGCATTTTCGAAATGCTTGAAGCTGCAGGGCGTAGTGTTCCTGCAGGACTGACCGCCGAAGAAGTGGCTGAAAAGGCCGGAATCACGGCCTATGGCGCCAAAGTGCTGTTGGAGTCATCATTGACGGCAGGAACCGTGTTCCTCAATGACGGCCGTTTCACTATTTCCAAAGTCGGATGGTTTCTTCTCAATGACCCGATGGTGCGCTCCGACATTGACTTCAATCATGACGTGAACTACAAGGGACTTTTCCATCTGGACGAGGCTGTGCGCACAGGAAAGCCTGCCGGGCTGAAGGAGCTCGGTCCATGGCCGACATTGTACGAAGGGCTTTCTTCTCTGGAGCCCCAGGTGCAGAAAAGCTGGTTCGGCTTCGACCATTTCTATTCAGACAATTCATTCGAACAGGCTCTGCCACAAATATTTGCGTTCCCGACAGCTACAATTCTCGATATCGGCGGAAATACAGGCCGTTTCGCTCTTAAGACCGTGAGCGAAAATGCTCAGGTCAATGTTACTGTGATGGATCTTCCGCAGCAGCTTGCTATGCTGAAGGACAACATTGACGGGAAAACCGGAGCCGAAAGGATCCATACTGTAGCAGGGAATCTGCTGAATCCGGAAACGGTGATTCCGGGCGGTTTCGATGTGGTCTGGATGAGCCAGTTCCTCGACTGTTTCTCTGAGCGGCAGGTAGTCAGCATCCTTTCACGTGTCGCTTCCGGGCTTAAGCCGGGCGCCCGTGTCTATATTATGGAGACGCTCTGGGACAGGCAGAAGTTCGATACTGCGTCCTTCGACCTCGCGCAGACAAGCGTGTATTTTACCGCCATGGCCAACGGCAACAGCAAGATGTTCTACAGCAATGACTTGTTCAAGATGATAGAGACTGCCGGCCTGCGGGTGGATGAGATTGTCGATAATCTCGGCTATGGTCACAGTCTGATACGTTGTTCTCTTGCAAATGCTTAAAGGAAAGGTATTTATATCGGCCTCGGCGATGGTGACATCTCTCGGCGAAGGCGTGGAACGGAATTTTTCGGCCTTGCTTCGTGGAGAAGTCGGCGTGCGTCGTGGAGTAAACCCTCGTGTTTCCCAGTCTCCGGTTACAGCCGGGATTATTCCGGATTCCGTATATGATGCCTTATATGAGCGTTATGACAGGCACCGGACATTGACATTGACGGAAATCATCGCAGTTCACTGCATCAGTTCCGTTCTCGGACACCGCAGCGCGGACGGCATCGGACTGGTGATAGCTTCCGCGAAGGGAAACATTTCGCTTCTCGAAGGCCATAGCGCGGAGTGGGCAGAGTTCCACGGGGAGACCGGAGAGATGGCGGGAGTCGTGGCTCAGCATCCGGATTCGCCAGGCTCTCCTGGTGCGGACTCAGCTCTGCTGCTCGGCCCGATGGCCAGGAGAATCGCCTCCAGGTTCGGGATCAATGCGGATGATACATTTGTCGTTTCCAACGCCTGCATTTCCGGAATTTCGGCTGTTGCAGTAGCCAGAAGACTCATTCTCTCGGGACGGTATAAAGAGATGGTCGTAGTCGGCGTCGATACACAGAGCCGATTCATTACCAGTGGCTTCGCGTCCTTCAAATCACTTTCAGACGATGTCTGCAGACCTTATGACGAATCACGTTGCGGACTGAATCTCGGTGAGGCGTGCGGGGCGATGCTATTGACCACGGAAGGGGATGGCGTCTGCATAAGCGGAGCGGCATTGACCGATGACGCGAACCATATTTCCGGCCCGTCAAGAACCGGCGACGGCCTCTATTTCGCTATGCGCAAGGCAATGGCGGAAGCAGGTGCGGACAATGTGGATATGCTCCAGATGCACGGCACCGCCACTGCATATAATGATGAGATGGAGTCCAAAGCCTGTTCGCTTGCAGGGTTGCAGAACGTGCCTGTGCAGAGTCTGAAGCCATATTTCGGGCATACGATGGGGGCTTCCGGAGTGATAGAGACCATTATCGCGGCTGAAGAACTCCGTAATCAGATTTTTGTCGGAACGCCTGGCTTTGAGAAGCTCGGAGTCCCTATGCCGCTGAATATCAGCCGGTCCAATGTGGAACTTCCGTCAGGAAAACCGCTCCGTGCATTGAAAACCGCCTCCGGTTTCGGCGGGACCAATGCGGCGCTGCTTCTGGAATATCATCCTCAAGATGCGCTCTCGTGCGAGTCTCCCGTGAAGGTCAATGCAGATGTTCTCAGAACGGTTCTGGTGGAATCAAGTCGCATTCTGCTGAATGATAAAGAGGTGTATTCTTCGGACTCTGTTGATTTCCAGGACTTTATTCGCTCTGCTTTCAAGACAGTCTGCGCTCCGAACATGAAGTTCTACAAGATGGACAGTCTGTCCAAACTTGGCTACGTCGCATCTGAAGTGCTTCTTGACGGCATTGAATATGGAGAAGAGGACTGCGGACTCATTTTGTCAGGAGTTTACGGCAGCCTCGATACGGATATCCGGCATCAGCAAATCATTGACACAGAAACAGATGCCTCCGCGAGTCCTGCAGTGTTCGTCTATACGCTTCCGAATGTGGTGGAGGGAGAGATTTCCATCCGTCATCATATCAAGGGTGAGAATACCTGGTTCTGGTCAGATGACAGGGCGCTTTCGGATGTGCGTGAGTATGCTGAGCTGTCAATGTCTGCACAGGATATGAAATATTGCATTGTCGGTCACATTGATTTTCTGAATGGCAGATATTTCGCTAAATTTGAACTCTTGGTCCGCCGATAGCCGGCCATTGTTATTCTGATAATTGTAGAAATTATGGATGAACTTATAGAAAAACTTAAAGCCCAGCTCATTGAGGCTCTGAATCTTGAAGAGATTACGCCTGAGGACATTGACCCGGAAGCTCCTCTTTTCGGGGACGACGGTCTCGGGCTCGATTCTATCGACGCGTTGGAAATTATCCTGCTCCTGGACAAGGATTACGGCATCAAGCTGAAGAATCCTGCTGAGGGAAAACAGGTGTTCTATTCGGTCAAGACCATGGCCGATTATATCCGCGAACACGGGAAAACTGCTTGATATGGAAGTCTATGTGAGCGGGCTTGGTGTGATTTGCGCGGCCTGGACCAATGTAGCAGAATGTCTGGAGTCAATGCGGAGCGGCCGTTCAATGCTTGCTCCTGTGAGACGTTTTCCGACTGCTCTCGGGTTCCCCGTCGGTGAGGTCTGTCTTTCTGATGATGAACTTAAAGATACGTTAGGCATTGACAGGCAGGAAGTTGCAAGTCGCACGGCTCTGCTCGGACTCAAGGCTGTGGACGAGGCATTGACAGATTTCGTCAGCCGTAGTGGCAAGGCAGGCGGGCTGAAAGAGCTCCGCTGCGCATTTCTGTCCGGTACTTCGGTGGGCGGAATGGATTTGAGCGAGGTTTTCTGGCAGGAGCACCGCGATGACCTTACTGGCGGCGACGCGAGACGTCTGAGCATGCATACGCCCGGGGATGTTACCTCGATGATGGCGCATTATCTGGAGTCCCGTGGGGTCAATATAGTTTTCAGCACGACCATAAGTACGGCTTGTTCCGCTGCCGGCAATGCTATTATGTTGGGAGCCAAGATGTTGCGTGAAGGATTGTGCGACGTGGCCATTGTGGGCGGCACGGATTCGCTTTGTCGTTTTACGATGAACGGGTTCAATTCTCTGCGTATTCTCGATCCTGATATCTGCAGGCCGTTCGACGAGTCGCGTGCAGGGCTGAATCTGGGTGAGGGTGCGGGGTATCTTGTGCTCACTGCCGATTCTGAAGGCGCTGTCTGCAGGCTGACAGGTTGGGGCAATGCCAATGAGGCTTACCATCAGACGGCGAGTTCGCCTGAAGGTATAGGGCCGGGATTGTCAATGTCCGCCGCACTTGAGCAGGCAGGTCTGGATCCGTCCGACATTGACTTTGTCAATACGCACGGGACTGGTACTCAGGTCAATGACCTTGCGGAGAGCAATGCCATGCTGCGGGTTTTCGGTGGTGCTGTTCCGCCTTTCAGTTCGCTCAAGGCCTATACGGGGCATACTCTTGCCGCTTCTGAGGGAATTGAGGCGGTGATGGTCTGCAAGTCGTTGGAACTGAATGATTTGTCGTTTATGGGCTCGTGCGGTTTCTCCTCTCCGATTCCGGAAACCGGTCTTGTGCCGTTTATGGGTTCTCGCCGTTACGTTTCTCCGCTTTCGGAAACCGGTCTTGCACCGTTTGACTCTCGGGATGTTTCGCAGCACAGGTTGCGCAACATATTGTCCTCGGCCTTCGGCTTCAGCGGCAACTGCGTCTCTCTCGTCTTTTCGGATATCATTGACACTCAATCTTCAAAAGCACTTTAGCCATGCTGTATGTTCCGCATAAACATTTATATATCAGCGATGCTTCATATATCAGTTCTGATGAGCCTGATTATAAGGAAGTTATAACTGATGCGAATTCGAGGCGCAGAATGGGGCGGCTCCTGAAGATGGCTGTATGGTGCGGGCTGAAGTCGCTTGATGGTGTCCCTTCCGAGAGGGTGGCCGGAATAATCACCTCTACGGGTGCCGGCTTTATGAAGGATACCATCTCTTTCGGTTCAAGCATTTTTGACAGGGAGGAAACTCTGCTGAATCCGTCTCCTTTCATGCAGTCCACTTTCAATACTGCATCCGGTTACATAGCATTGATCCGAAAAATTCACGCCTACAACACGACTTATGTGCAGCAGGCTGACGGTTTCGCGGCTTCTCTTGTCGATGCCGCAATGCTGCTCGATGATGCGGGTGAGGGAGATGTGGCACTGGTCGGTGCTTTCGATGAGGTTACGCCGGAGGTTGATGTCATAAGGAAACGTCTCGGTTTATATAGAGTTGGGGATGGTTTCCTTCCGTTGGGAGAAGGCGCTGCTGCATTTCTGCTCAGTGCCGCGATGCCGACTGACGTTTCCGAGTCCTGCTGGGCAACTGAAATGTCCACAGGGTTGGGTGGTGATGATGGTTCCGAGTCTGATTCCGGCCGGGGTGGCGATGAAGCAGGTTCTGAGTCTGCCTCTGAGCGAGGTGGGGATGATGGTTCTGAGTCTACCTCTGAACGTGGTGGTGATGCAAACTCCGAGTGCTCCACCGGACATTTGCATGAGTCTGAGTCTGCCTCCTGGCTGTGTGATGAATCCGGCTCCGAGTCTGCCTCTGAGCACGGTGGGGATGCAAACTCCGAGTGCTCCAACGGACCTTTGCGTGAGTCTGAGTCTGTCTCTGAGCACGGTGATGAATCCAGCTCCGAGTCCTCTTCCGAAACTTTGCATGAGTTCGAGTCTGCCTCCCGGCCGTGTGATGAATCCGGTTCCGAGTCTGCCTCTGAGCGGGGTGGGGAATCCGGCTCCGAGTCCTCTTCCGAACCACTGCACGAGTCTGGGGAAACCTCATCCCGCTCGCTGAACGGCACCAAAGACGGCAACGCAGCTCTCCGATTCTGTGCTCTTGCGAATCTTTCAGACCTCCCGAAATGCGCAGAGAATCCGATCGCTGAACTGTTCGGAATCAATGCCGGTGTCAATGTCATAAGCTGCGCCGACCACGTCGAGTCCCTCGGAGCGTTCCGTTCACTGCTTCCGGTATTGCTCTGTAAACTCATTTCGGAGCAGAAGATTCCGGATGGTTATACCGCGATAGTGGATAATGTCAATGAGGATGGTGTTATCGTCTTGTTACATAAGTAGTTGACTTCTGCCGATATGTCTGCCATAACAATACTCTGCATACTTGCTATTGTCCTTTCCATAACAGTCTTTATGGTCTGGGCTTCTGCCAGCATACGCTCAGGAGTATATGTGCGGGCATTCTGTCGTGAGAAGACAGACCTGAAAGTGGTTTATCTGACTTTCGATGACGGGCCGCATCCGCCTGAAACTCAACGTGTTCTGGATGTTCTCCGTGAACGTGGCGCCAGGGCGACTTTCTTCTTGATCGGCTCCAAAGTCTCTGGTAATGAAGCGGTTCTGCGTCGCATGCTTGAAGAAGGACATGCGCTCGGACTGCACACTTACAGCCATGCCGGCACTTTTCCGTTGTTGTCTTTCGATAAAATGCTGGCCGATGTCAATGAAGGGAAACGTGCAGTGGAAAGTGTCGCCGGCAAGAAGATTTCATTGTTCCGTCCTCCTTTCGGCGTGACGAATCCGACTATCTCCAAAGTAGTCCGGACTCTCGGTCTGCATACTGTCGGCTGGGATGTAAGAAGCTTTGACACAATGTTTTGCAAGTCGTCAGAGCATTCTTGTAAGTCGTCAGAGCATTCTTGTAAGCAGTCTGGATATTCTTGTAAGCAGTCTGGATATTCTTGCAAGCAGTCTGGATACGACTGGTATGTACCTGTTGTAGAACGGATTATGAAACAGGTGCGCCCCGGTTCTGTCATCCTCCCACACGACAGACTCGATGGAGCAAGCGAGCTCCTCTCCCTCCTCCTGGACAACCTGGCCGCCTCGGGCTACGAATTCACCCGCGCTTTGCCTAATACTCTGACTTCCTCTTCGGATTCATCGGAAACCAACCTTTCCTGACTCTCTCCCTCTGTTCGAAAATCTCCAATATGCTCCACAGGCAAGAGCACCCCACGACTCCAAGAATGGGGCTTGCTACGCTGTTCTCTACCAGAAGGCTTGACACGATGAAGGCCAGGCCTGCAAGTGCGAATGCCCACCAGCATTTAGTGCCGAAATAATACTCGCTCTTGATTACGAGTGGGTGAAAAAGTCCAATTACCAAAAATGTGATAACTGCTATGATTAAACCAGAGTAGTTCATTTGTCGTGTTCTGTCTGTTTGTCGATCTGTCTGTTTGTCTGTCTGACTGTCTGTCTGTCTGACTATCTGTTTGACTGTTTGTCTATTTGCCTATTTGACTGACTATCAATCAATCTATCTATCAATCAATCAGACCGTCCGTCTGTCTGTCGATCTGTCTGCCACCTGCCGCAGCATTCCATCCCTATTGTCCGCAGGGGTTTGGAAATAATTTCCGCCGCAAATATACGCAATCCCGCGTGATTTGCCAATCAGTCGTGGTGAAGGTTGCCAGTCATGTGTGCAAATTCGGCCTTTTTGCTCCCGTCGTTTGATTCACGTGTGCAGATTCGGCCCTTCTGCCCCCGTCGCATTTCACGGATGTTGTCACTAACAGCGGCAAGGGCCCGCTCAGCTCAGGGTGCTTCGCAATTCGCCGCGGGCTATGCCGCTGTTCGGCTTACCCATCATAGTGATGTTCGCCCGGTACAACTCACGAAAACAAGGTAAGTTACAGCGCGCCTGTGCCTATGGAGGTCCCGAGATTCACGGGTGCGGATTCGGCTCTTTTGCCCCCGTCATCCCTTTATTTCATTGCCACGGGTGCAGATCGTTGGCTTTCGCCCCCATCGTTGGATTCACGTGTGCAGATCCGGCCTTTCTGCCCCCGTCGGCTTTAATGAATGTTGTCCTCGAACTGCGGCAAGAGCCCGCTCAGCTCAGGGTGCTTCGCAAGCGGAATTCCTCAGGGAAGGCATCTTCA
>ERZ779645.155-NODE-155-length-42875-cov-3.061840_pt1 | contig 42875 bp, 49 predicted proteins | sample MGYA00511103_ERZ779645 | MGnify/ENA primary metagenome ERZ779645 (study PRJEB29588, sample SAMEA2158521) | human gut metagenome | biome: human gut; feature: human-associated habitat; material: faeces | place: Denmark | collected 2008/2010 ...
CGGCGATTGGCCAGGCAGATGCAGTAGCTGATAAGCTTGATAGTTTAACTGATTCGTTTGTTAAGTTTAAAGTTGCCGGAGCACCCAAAGTAGCGATAATGGAAGCTTTGGGCATTAGCGAAGATGAGTTTGATAGGCTAAATGCTAAGCAAGAAGTTAAACAAGCTGTGCTAGTATCAGAAACGCAAAGACTAGAAACTGGCGCTATAATGGACTCAGGCTGGGACGTTATAGAGAATCAAGCTATGGCAATTGTGTTAGAAGCTGTGAGAGAGGCGCGCGACCCAGAATTCTCGTTACGGGCAGCTGCTGTGGCCAACAAAGCCATAAGGCGGCGTCGCGAAGACGCAAAGCTATTGGCGCAAACTCAGCCAGGCGAATATAAAAATGTTAATAATATAGCCGTAGTCAATTTGCCGAAAATGTTTGTTAATAGCCTACAAACACAAACCCAGGCAGATATCAGTAAACAATTAGAACTACAAACAGAGGCTGTAGAGATACCTAAATTTACCGATGTGGCTGACGTTTGTACTACCAATCAACTATTAAGTAGCGAGATGGCTGTAAAAAATGCCAGACAAACCTGTTCAGGATTAGAAACAAAAGAACAGATAGATGATTTTATTGGGAGTATGCTAGATGGTAAATTCTGATGATGCTGATAGCGAGATTACAGAACAGATAGCCATACAGTCTGACCAAATTAAAGAACGACTAAAATATGACTATAGATTCTTTATTGCGTTTTTTATGGGTGATATGCTAGAGTTACCTAGCCCAGATTTTCACATTACTATCTTTTCACGAATGGTCTCACTAAAAGTTAAGCAGTCAGTGTATGCTGTACCTCGTGGTTACGCTAAAACTACAATAGCGAGACTTGCAGCTACACATATTCTTATATTTAGTGATGTTAAAAATATCTTTTATGTTAGTCATTCATTGGCTGGCGCCGTGCCATCTGTTCGTGCTATAGTACGCTATTTAAAGTCTGAGAATTTTGAAAGCGTATTTGGCAAAGTAGTATTTAATATCGAACAAGATGGTAAAGGAATTTATTCATTTATACTACCAAACGGCAAGGAGTGCTATCTTCAAGCTATTGGTTCAGAGCAGCAAGTTCGCGGTACCAACATTGGTGGTAGACGAATTGAACTCGCTATTGTAGATGACGTAGAAGATAGAAAAGATAACAAAAACGATGAGATTTATAAATCGCTAAAGACGTGGTTTTATTCCGACCTTAAAAAGGCTTTGGATAAACGAGTTGGTAAAATAATACAAATTGGAAATATAGTAGCTAAGAATAGCTTAGTATATGAACATTGTCAATCTAAGCATTGGTTTTCAATGCATTTTAGCGCTATTAAATCTGATGGCCAACCATTATGGCCAGAGCTATGGTCACTTAAAGATTTAGCTGATGACTTTCGCGAATATCAAGAGATGGGCCAGACTAGTAACTGGTTCGGCGAAATGATGAATATCATAATACCTGACTCGGCTACATTGATTGGAGCTAACGAAATTACGTTTAGGCCTAGGCCAGTTCCGGGTATGATAGATTATGGCTTTATTACTATAGACCCTGCAATTAGCGATAACGATAAACACGCGCATAACTGTGCTATAGCAGTACATGGATACGTTAATGACAAGTGGCAAATTATTGATTACTTTAGTGAGATTGGTGTTGACCCAGTTAGGCTATTTCGCGAAACATATAGACTCGCTACTTACTGGGGTATAACGTATGTGGGTATCGAAAATGAGGGATATCAAGCTTCGTTAAAATACGTATTCGAATATATGCAAAAACGTGAAGATGTTTTGTTTAAGTTACGGTATGTTCAGATACCTACTGGAAAGAAACACAAATACACACGAATTGCTACTTGGGTAGGCTACTTAAAACGTGGTGACTATACACTATCAACAGGAGATATTAGAACTGTTAATCAATTAATGGCCTATGACCCTACTAGCAAAAACAACAGTGATGACTTAATTGATGTTGAAGCGTATGGAGTTTATATGATTAACAATTATTTAGCTGATATAGTGGCAGCGTCCAACACTAATAGGCTAAATACATTAAATGGTGTAATTGAAATGGACGTAATATAGGAGTTAGCTAATGCCAGAAATTGCTAATAATATTTCTAAAAACTTGGCTAGACCAGTGCCGTCTGTGGGAGATGTTTCGCTATCTCCTACTATCAAGCTGAGCAATAAGAACTACCAAGCTTTGAAAAACTTTTTGATTAATCGGATTAAGTATGCTCACCAATTTACTGATTCGAGAGCACAAACATATGATAAAATTGATAGACAGCTATTGGGCTGCATCTATTTAAATAGCGATGATAAGAAACGGGCCAAGGACAACCAGCGTGGGAAGTCGGCTGCTGTTACGGATGTTAATCTTGCTATTGGACAGGCACAAATTGATACTTGCGTAACCGCATTAATTAATTTGTTGGTTCCAACTAGTGATATGTATGAAGCCTATAGTGATGCCGATGGTCAGCCTTATGCGCAAGCATTAGCGGCAGAGATGACCGATAATGCTGATAAATTTGGGCATATTGTAGAAATTCATAAAGCTCTAAATGATGGTCTTAAGTATAACCTTTGCGGGCTATTGGTCGAATGGATTGACGTAGCTGGAAACCGAATTGCCAATGATAGCTTAAATCAGCCAGTAGTTGAACAAACTACTATCTATTCAGGTAACAGATTAACGCACCTTGATATGCGAAATACATTTTACTCTCCTACTGTTTTGCCAGAAAAACTCTCTACTGACGGCCAGTATGCAGGTTATGTAGAAAAAGTAGACGCATTTAAGATAAATGAATTAATCGACCAGGCTGAAATTTATGGTAATTACTTAAGAGCTAATGATAAGGCCATTACTAATGTAGTAGCTTATAATGAAAAACCAGATATTCAGAATCCAGCTACCACATCAAAGTATACTAATAGTGATGGAACTACTAATTATGATGCACTTTTTGCTACTGGTGACGGTACAGTTGGAGCTAATTTTAATCTTATCACAATGTTTTGTAAGATTAGGCCGTATGAGTTTGGATTAGGCGAAGACGCTGCGGTTTCAGTATGGAAGTTTCGTATATTGAACAGCGAAATCGTTTATGCTAAACAACTAGACAATGCGCATGGCAGGCTTCCTATTGTACTATCAACTGTCACGCTTGACGGTTTAGATGATAAATCGCCTAGCTATGGCGAACACTTAATACCGCTACAAAATTTCTGCTCTTATTTACTAAACGTAAAACAGCGGGCATACAGAAAACAATTATATGGAATTAACTTTTATAAACGCGATAATATTGATATGCGCGAAGCACTTGAAAAGGGAGATAAAGAAAATCTCTGGATTCCTGTTGATAGTAAAGGTAATGAAGCTATAGCTTCTATGGTTCAGCATTTTAATGATGCGCCAAATACCGAAAGCGTAATTCCAGATATGGCGAATATTAAAACTATTATGCAGGACATTTTGCCAACTGATTCGCGAAGCTTGCTTGCTAATTTATCGCGCGTGTCGCAATGGCAGGCCCAGCGTACTGTAGCTGAAACAGATAAGCGTACTGTGAAGATTGGTAGACTACTTAACTCTACGCTACTTCGTCAGATTAAATTTATTCAAGTATATAATATCTTGCAATATAAAGATATTATTACTATACTGAATAATGATGGACAATATGAAGATATAAAAGTATCAGACTTAAGAAATACTAATATCGAAATGGGTATTAGCTCGGCGCTTCGTGGTATCGATAAAGACCTTTTAGCTGACAAGTTTAAAGATATGTTAAATATCTTAGTTCAGATGCCACATATTACTTCTGAGATTGATATTACAAAGGCGTTAGACTATTGGTCTTCACTGGCTGGAGCCGATATGGACTTGTCTCAGTTTAAAGTAGAATCGCCGTTTGACAAGCTAACACCTGAACAGAAACAGGCTGCTTATCAATTACTTGTACAAACTGCAGCTACTCAGCAGGCGCGTACTGATGTTGATAGCGCGGTTAATTCCATGCCGCCAGTTACGGAGTTAATTAATGCTTAGACTTGACAGACGAATAAATGCTAACTATATACCTCATGAGGTATGCCAAGTAGTTTTGCCATTTTTGAACAAATGTAGCGAGTCTTTGGAAAAAGCTATATTAGATATACAAATCGAAAATTTTGTAGACGTTAATGCTTTCGCCAACGAATATAGTAGCCTATCAACTCAGCTCGCTACAATAAAACAACTAATTAATATTTTAAACAACAATAAGGAGAATTAAAATGTCAAATTTCGCTAATCCAATTTCTTTTGAACATTTGGAGACTTACGCAGAGCAGCAGGCCCGGCTTGGTAATACAGCTACTGATAATCATAGTAATAACCCTAATACTAACGAGACTAACTCTAACAATAACATTGACTTAACAAATCCTTTCGTTAACGATGCTAACATAAATAAACAAGACGTGGCTAATCGCGCTAACCAAAATAACTCAGCTAACAATGATTCGGCTAATCAGGCTAAGCAGCCAACGCTAGATGAGATAGTAAATGCTAAAGATTTTGGGGAAATTAACGACGACTTGTTTAATAAGGCATTGAACGGCGACGCAAGTGGCTTTAAAGATACCTTTGCTACAATTACTCGCAATGTCTACAAACAAGCTATTACAGATGCTAACGCTTTAATGGAAGCTAAACTTTCTAGGCTTAAGAATGAGATTAAAGCTAATATCGAGTCTGATAAAAAAGTAGACAACTTGGTCAATACAATGAAAAACGAGTTGGCGTTTACCAAGGACCCGGCTATTGAACCGGTAGCGAGACAGGTATTTGCTGGATATATTCGCAAGGGACTTAATACCGAAGAGGCGCTCGGAGCTACTAGACAGTACTTTAGTAATCTTACTAAGTCGTTCAATGCCGCCAATAAAAAGCCAGACGAAACTAACTCAAATAGCAATGTCCTTACTGGCGAGGACGCTCTTAATAGGCTATTTTCATAAAAGGAAAGTATAATGTTACAGGGAATTTTCTCGTCTAACTCTGGAATTAATGGCGAGGCTGTACAGTCGTTTAGTAATAAAATTTATACTAGCGGCTTTGTCGGTACTGCGCCTATGCTCGCTCTTTCGTCTGGTATGCGTAAGAGTAAAGCTACTTCCATTATTCAGCATTGGTTTGAAGATGCTGAAGATGTGTATCGCACTGTAATTACGAATAATGCAGCTACTGGCACTACAATAGTAGTAGCTCAGGGAACAGTTATTCTGCCCAATACAGTAGTCTGCGTGGAATCCACTGGCGAATATATGCTCGTTACGGCAGTTAGTGGTAATTCACTAACTGTTCATCGTGGTTTTGCTAATACTACTGTTCAGTCTATTGATGGCTCGTCTACTCCAGTCGGCTTGCAGATTATTGCTCAGGCCCACAAAGAGGGTTCTGAAGCTCCGGCCGCTATGAAAAAAGTAGGCTATCCTGTGATGAACTATACGCAGATTTTCCGTAATACTTGGTCTAATACTCGTACTGCTCGTCAGGTGGACTGGCATACTGGTAGCCGTACTGAAAAGAATAAGCGTGATTGTATTTCTAAGCATGCTCAGGATATCGAGAATGCATTGTTGTTTGGTAAGAAGTCGCTCTTTAGTATTGATAGCGAACAGGCTCATACTATGGAGGGTTTGATTGGCCACATTCGTACTAATGTAGCCTCTCAGGATTCTGGTGGTCTTACTTATAATGATTTTGAAGAATTCATCGCTAACGTATTTGCTCACAATATTGAGGGCGAACCGAATGAGCGCTTGGCATTCGCTGGCAATGGCGTTATGCTGGTATTGAATCAGCTCGCTAGAAAAACAGGTCAGCTTAACATTGTAGTTGGCCAGAATGACTTCGGTACTGAAATCAATACTATTAGAACTTCGTTCGGTACTCTGAAACTTCTCACGCATCCGTTGTTTAATCAGTCTCCTGTATGGACTAATAACTTGGTAGTCTTCCACCCGGGCGCTGTTGAACTTAAGTATGTTGAAGACGCTACTGTTCAGGATAGCAGCAATCCTGGTTTCGATGGTGACGCCGGTACGATTACGTCCGAACTCACTATGGAATACCATTGTGAAAAAACGGCTGGTATTTTGACTGGCATTAACAAAGCTGCTTAGTTTAATTGTGCTAACTTAGAAGTAGCTCAGCTTTGTCCCTGGGCTACTTCTTTCTTTAAGAAAGTAGACTAATGAAAAAATATCATGTATTATCTAAATTTTTTAATTTTAAATTTGGGTTTAAGGGAAAACGCATTGTTCTTGACAAAGGTCATGCTGTAGTTGAAGTCGAAGATAAAGATGTAGCTGAGTTTGAAGCTCTCTTTAAAAACAATCCAGCTATCACACCTTATGCTACCTTAGCTAAAAAAGATACTGCTGATAAATTCAGTGAAGTTGTAGAAAAGCAGGCAGCTAATAGCGGTGGAACCACTCTTGGCGCTTTGGCTAGTAATAACTTAATGTCTCCCAAAGACCCTATTCTTGAAGCATTTGCGGCTGCAGGAGCTGAATATTCAGCTAATGAAATTAACAAGGACGAGGATAATAGTGAAGAAAACAATGACGCTGATAGCAATGCTAATGAGCAGGAGAAGTCAAACGCTCCTGAATCTCAGAATAATCACAAGCCTGCTATTCAGTTAAATATGCCGTTGGGAAAACCTGCTAGTAAATAGGAGTTATAAATGTTTAGTGAGCTAGTTGATACTATAGTAAGTCGCACTAATCGTATTGATTTTCAGGATAATATTGTAGCTTATTTAAATGAGACTATGCGAGCTATTCAAAATAGTGCTTTGTTTTCTCGCGATTTGGTTGAAGATATTGTTTATGATATTGCTGCGCAAGAAAACGTTAGCGAGCCTGTTAACGTATATGTTTGGAAACGCCCAATTAGAATGCGGCAGTTTAGGGCAGTAGCCTATGAAGACTCAATTGGAAATCGCGAGTTTCCGCCTAACATACCTCCGTCTGAAGTTCAAAAAACTCATGAAAGGTATTATTACGGGTCTGGCGATTCTATTGTTTTTTGCGATTCTAACGGGTTTAATAAAATTAAAGTAGCCTATTACCAGAATCTACGGCAGTTAAATTATTTTGCCATAGGTTCTCGCCCAGCTGTATTTGATAGAGATAATGAAACATGGACTTATTTAAATACAGATGGTGAATATGTACCTACGTTAAATGATGAAGTAGCTGAACAACAAGCACGAGACAAAGTATCTAACTGGCTACTAGCTTCATATAGTGGGGTGCTTTCTCATGGAACGTGTACTAAAGTATTTAGTGTGCTACAAGACCCTAGAAATGTGGTTGAATATTCTAACTTTCAATCTGGATTAAACGATTTACGGAGTATAGAAAAGTATGAAGCCACAGGATACAACATTTTTAAAGGGTAATAATTATAAGTTTATTCGGGATTATGGAATGAATTTTGTTAAGCTAATCTTGTTGCCGTGTTTGTTATTTTATGCTAACAGTATTTTACACGAAATAGCCGATGAGCAAAAAACTATTGTTAGTAAACAAGATGCGCTTAGCGAAAAGATTTCTAATATCCAGTTAAGCTTTACGGAACTTAAAATTTCTGCGGCTAAAGATAAAGAATTATTAGCCTACAGAATACAGTTATTGGAGAATCGCTGTGACGAACTATATGCAGAAGTTTATTCCAAACTTCCCGGTAAAAACAGGAGAACTAGCTACTCTAATGGAGTGGTCGACCAGACTGTTAGCAAATAACCTAATTCTTCAAAGTGTTCTGGAAGATTACGAGAGAAGAATAGCCGCTTTAGAAGCTAAAATAAATAATACTAACTCTTCTAGCTAAGTAAAAGGAGACATCAAATGGAAGACAAACTTATGGAAATTTTGGAGTACGTAGCTACTATTGTGGCGGGCTGTGCCGGTCTCGCTACTTTTACTCCTACGGCTAAAGACGATGGTTGGTGGGCTAAACTAGCTGGATGGGTAGGCATCGGGCCTAAATATGTTAAGCCAGTTGTGGCTATTTATAATGGCCTTGTTAGCTTAATCAATTTCTTTGGCCTTAATTTTGGTAAAGCTAAAAATGAGAAAAAGGAATAGCAAATGCATGGCGAATATTTTATTGTTAAAGATGGTAAAGTAGTTAGCCGCGTTCCAAATACTATAACTAAGGCGTTCGAAACTGCGATTTTAAATCAATATTTTCGCAATACTGGAACGCCTACGTTTTATTTAGGTTTGGGCACTTGTAGTAACTATAGCCGAGAATCAACTATGGAAGATGTAGTTGAAGTAACTGGTAGCGGTTATTCTCGTGTACAGATTGTTCGCGATTCAGCCGAGTGGGGAGAGCCGCAATCAGAGCCCCAATGTATGCGAATAACTTCAGCTATTAAAACATTTTCTGCATCTGGCGACTGGACTGAATATGATAGGATTTTTATAGCCGACGCAGCTTCGGGTGGCAATCTTTTGTCGATGAGTGATAAGTTTGATGTACCCGTTAGCCTATCAAATGGAGATACGCAATCCTATTCGTACTCATTATATTTCAAATAGGTAGTAATAAAATGGCAAGTTTGGTTTCTTTATTTATAGGAGCTTACAATCCAGCTTACGATAGAAAGCAAATTAAAGATTTAACTATAGTAGATGGCAAAAATTTTGTGCCTACATTGAAAGGCTACAAACCTAGTTTTGGTAGTTCAATACTTAGTCTTAACAGGCTTGGCCCAGAATATGTTAAATCAGCTCAACTGGTAAAAGCTCTTAGTATAATGTTCATGTGCAATAACTACGGTATTATGCGCTATAATGAAGATAGCCAAACTTGGCATTTTGTACTAAGGCTTGGCCAAAGAATTGATAACTTACTGCCATGGTCTTTGGCAATAGTTGGTGGTGATATCTATTTTTGTAGGCTAGGAGCTGGAGTTTGGCGATATCGTATAGCGGATAACTGTAGTGAGAAGTTAACAGAAAATGTTCCTAGCAATCCTTGTTCTATCTGTAGCGCTGATGGTAGATTAGTTATTCTTGGTGATTCTACTTATGCATGGTCAGCCGTTGGAGATGGAACTAATCTTGAAACTAGTTTAACTACTGGAGCGGGCTTTCAGTCTTTAAATATCGCAGGTGCTGGTTCGCCAATTGCTGTTAAATCGCTAAATGATGGGTTTTTGGTTTTTCTATCTACTGGCATTGTTCGAGTAGAGACTATTAATGCAGTGCTAGTATTTCATCATAGGTTATTGTGTAACGCCTCGTTTAAGCCTGTTTCAGCTAATAGTATTTGTGAGGTAGAATCTGGCCAGCTAATATGGTTTTCAGCTAATGGTATTTATGCATCAAACGGAGAATATCCTGAACCTTTTGAGCCTGCGTTTAGTAAATGGTTAGTTGATAGTTTATTTCGTTACCCTCTTAACTCAAAATTTGATGTGCCAGTTCGAATAGTATATTCTGAACTAATGCACTATATTTTTATTTCGTACTCTAACGCTGAAAACTATGATAACCCGTTTATTACTGCTTTTATTTATGCTGTAGATTTGGGCAAATGGGGACGCTTAGACAGAAACCACATGTTTGTTGGTGATATTGAACTAAGCGGTCCTAACTATCAAGGAACTAGACTAGCTATTGGACAGCCTGATGGCGAAATAAGAATAGTCAACAAAGATTATGGAGATGACTTTTTCAATAATTATTGGTTACAGAATAACTTTGTAGCTAGTACAGTTGCTCCTATTATCAGCAGTGATCATTCCGCTACTGAAGTCAGCTCGGCTATGACTATGAAGTCTTATGATTTTACTCGACTACCATCAATTTTAGGATTTTATGAATACATATCTCGTAGTAGTAGTAGTATAAATCCTGAGCTACCGTCTTATATTAATACTCAGCTACTGCAAAAAGGCATAGACATGAAGTTAGCTCCAAATCGCAGTATAGATATGGAATTGGTTAGCGATGTTGTTGTTGATATGGGTATAGGATTATCGCACAGCGATTTTGGTAGTGCTATGGCCATGGAGGCGCGAAAACAAATTATTGTGGCTAATCGAGTAGTAGCAGAACTTGGTATGCTTGAATCTAATATTGAACTAGCTCCTTATCATATTAGTGAATTTGATGATATTAACAAATCAACTATTGTTACAGGATTGAGCGTTATTGGAGATAGCGAAGTTAGTGAGGGTAACATTATTAATATGAACGATTTAATTGGTTCTGTTAATATGAATATTGTTCCTGAGAGTTATGTGTTTATGGGCTATGGAGTTTTCTCTAAGCCAGAATATAAACTAATACTTACTTCTTCTACAGATTCTTATGGTACACGCAACTGCCATTCCTATGAGCTAAAGCCATATTCTAAGGTAGGTAATAACTACAGATATAATTCGTATTCTACTGGACTTTATCATAGTTTCTCGGTTTCCATAAACGGAATAGGTGAGTACTATCATATAAAACAAATTCAAGCTAACGTATCTGAGGGAGGACTAGTTTATGGAGCGTAGGCAATTTGTAATGTTTCTAACTACTGCTGAGCAGCAGCAATTCACTGGATTAAAAGCTGAAATGACTGTAGATACTCAGAAGAGTACAGCGGTTATTCACGACGGAATCACGCCCGGCGGACATCCACTAGCTAAAGAAGAGGATTTAACAAATACTGATAGAACTGTTACATCATTAACTAATCGTGTAACTACTATTGAAAAGAATAAAACTAATGTTATTGACTCTTCGTCTTCGTACGACCAGTACCCGTCGGCTAAGGCTGTTTACGACGAGCTAATCAAGAAGCTAGATTTAAATTTAGCTAATTTACCATTAGCAGGATTTAGAGCAATAGCTCAAGGATTAACTGGTGACCCTAGCCGAAAAAAGCAAATTTCAAATGGCTTCGTAGCTGACAGAGCTGGTTGGCTGATAGTCTGGGATAGCGTCTATGCTGATACCTCTATAGTTAAAGTGGATGGCCATGTAATTTCACAGTTCAGCTCTCCGGGTGCAAATGTAACTTATTCGCATACTGTTCAGTATTTGCTAATGCCTGGGCAGAAAGTTGAACTACAGACAATTTCCAACGCTGAATTTTGGCCTTGCCGCAGTGATGTTGGCGAACTGCCAAGCTAATATACTAAGGAGAATTAACAATGGAACGTAGACAATTTATTGGCCACACCATTAACGAGGCCGCTACTGGGTTTATTGGGCTATCACGCGAAATAACTATGGATATGTATAATAAAACCATAAGACTTCACGACGGTTCTACACCTGGAGGGTACCCGCTAGCTAATGGCAACGACTTAAACAACTTACAGAATGAAGTAGGTAAGCAGGTTAGCTATAAGAAAATGCGTAACATACCATGTAGCGGGTCTACTACTGTTCAGTTTAAAGATGGCGACGAGCTTATTCGGCTAGGTGTTAGCGATAACGTAACTATTACGTTTGATACTTCTTTACTCACTAATCCAGTTAGTGCAGAGTATCCACGTACATCATTTCGTTGTGAAATCTTGTTATTCTTTACTAATGGAGCTAAGACTGTTACTTTCGCTAGTGCTCAGGGAAGTAAATTTTATTACTTAAACGAATTTAGACCTGATTTTAGTAATGGACGTGTTCACTATTTTACCTTTGTTAAAAATACATGGGAAAATAATATTCACATAGCTGACAATGGTGTTATTTAAAATAGAGGTAGCTTGTATGTCAATAGGTTTAGCAAATTTTCAGTCGCCTTTTAGGGCAAACCAGCTAATAGTTAATTTACTTAATGGACAAACGACTAATATTAATTTATATCCTGGAGTCTACGCAACACTTGCTCAGGCAGGTGGTGGTAGTGGTGGCACATACGGTGATTTTGGATGGGGCCGTGGTTCTGGAGGTGGTAGTGGGGCTGGGTTCAACGGATGGCTTAGACTAAAACGCACATTGATTAATCATGGACTGCAAACTGGTGTTGCAGTAGCGAGTGGTAAATGGTCGGTAAATGGTAATGGTTCGTCTATTAATGGTATTTTAGATTTTGGTGGCGGTGAGGGTGGTATTACTAACGAAGCTCTTGCGGTAGGCGGAACATTAACTAGACACACAAATGATGAAGTTTTTGATTTCCCTAAAATAAATTATTTAGGAAACGGGTACGGTACTAGGGTAATTAATGATAATAAACGATACGGAGCTAATAGCGTGGTTACTAACGATGGTGGCGGAAACCCGTCAGAAAACGCTACTAACTACGGAGCTGGTGGTGGTGGGTATACTGGTAGCGGTATAAACGGCGGTGCCGGTGGAGGTGGCCAAATTACTATGACATACGTCAATCAATATATTTAGTAAAGGATTTTAATATGAAACAATATGGTAAGCTTATTAATGGTGAGCTTGTGCTTGCGCCTTATAGCCTAAAGTTTGAAAATGGTGCAGAGATGTTCGGCTATAATTTTGAGTCTAACGAAGAAATGCTTCTAGCTGATGGATATAAAGAAGTAGTTTATGTAAACCAAAGTGATGGTATGAAAGCTCCTGATACCGAGATTAGTGAAACTAATAGCGAAATTAATATTACGTATCACGATACCTACGAAGAGCCAATATTGACATATAAGGATTATCGTTCAATGGAGTATCCAGACCCTAGAGAGTATCTAGATGCACAGGTTAAGATTAATTCTGGCGACGCGAAACTAGTAGACGAGGGCATGTCACAATTAAACAAATATGTACAAGATTGTTTGTCTGTTAAAGTTAAATATCCTAAACCTGAGGAGTAGCTAGAATGAGCAACAAAACACAAGAAGAAAATAAAAAGCCAAATAAGTATTTAGTAGCTATTGCTTCAGCTATAGGTGCTTTGCTATTTAGAATTCGTGGTGGTCTCTTGGACGTTTGGGAAAATAAAATTTGGTATCCTATATTTATAGGTATATGTTATGGGTATTTAGCTTTTATTAATTCTGCTCTTGTTTGGGCATATTCGCTATTAGGGTTAGTTGCAGCATATATTGCTCAACAATGCTGTGGCTGGGGAGCTTATAGAGGTTCGCTAGTAGCAGGTGCTACGCCAGCTAGTGAGGTAGCTATTATTGATAAACTTCTAGCAAAATCACAATGGTTACTTAGCCATCCACGATTATGTGGATTTGTCGGATGTTCGCTTCGTGGGCTAATATCTTCTTTGTGTTTTGGCTTGGTCTCGCAATCAATTCCAGTTGCGCTATGCGGCCTGGCTGTGGGTATTTGTTATGCTATTCCTACTGCTTTATTGTGGTTTACAAAATACCATAACACCAAAGCTGCATGGAATTTAGGCGAATATTTAGAGGGCGCTCTTTATGTAGTAGCGATACTGCTTTGGTCTAATATTAAAATCTTTGGAGTGTAATCATGGACGAAAAACAGTTTCATGAACTAATTAGTTTTATAAGAACATCTATAACTGCTTTACTGATTGTAATAGCTATTGTAGGTATGGGTGGCACAATTGCTGCTTGCTATTTAATTTACTCTAATTCTCGTCAAAGTATAACTATAGAACATAAAGATAGTAAAGCTAAAGCACGAAAGATTAAGGTAAATAATTCTGGCAATCTTAAAAATCTTAGGCTAGTAAATGGATACTATTAATAGACTAATTACTGAAGTATGGCTAAAGATATTCTTTAAATACTTAGGAAGACGACATCCTCAGATATTAATTACTTTATTATTAGACTTGGATTTAACTAAACGTCAAATCCAAATAATGTGTCTTAGATATATTAGCAGGCTTTCGTGGGATGAAGTAGTTGTAAAAGTCAATTACGAGAAACGTAATGTCATGCTATTGCACAAGGACTGCATTAATAAATTTATTTCATTGTAAATTCAATGGGTTATAGGAATTTTTATTTGCACTTAAATTTCAGTAGTTCGACATTTACTTCTTTGGCAAAATTTATTATCCTAATTCTGTAATCAATTAAGATTACTAATTTATAGGAGAATAAAAATGGCTGAAGAATATAAGTATAATTCTAAGTATGCTAATAGTGGAATGGCCGGCGCTGGCTGGTCTACGCTAAATACAGTAGGTTGGGTAGCAGCTTTGGCTTCTGCTCTTGGTATTGGAATTCCGGCTTTGAATAAGAATGGAGACTGCAAAGACGGGCGCAATGCTAATTGTAGCGAAAATACTTTAGTATCGCGTTTTGAGTTGGAGCAGTCGCAGGAAATCGCTAAACTTAAAGCTGACCGCGAAACAGATAACAAACTACTTGATTTGTATAAACAGACTGTTGCTGAGAATAAAGCTATTCGTAGCGAGATTGCAGATGTAGTTGAAAAGAACGCTGCTGCGCACCAGACTATTTATCAGGAATTAGTAGCTCAGCGTGAAGCTCAGTTGGCTTCTAATGCCAAATTTGATAAAGATATTGCTCTGAATGCCCAGGCTAACTTCTTCCAGAACAAGCTTAACGAGTGTCGTTACGTGGTAGCTGGTAAGGTAGTTCCAGCAGACGATATCTGTCCGAGCGTAATGCCTCGCTATAATTCTTGGGAAGCTCCTACCAGTGGCTCAACTACTCCTGCTACTAATAGTTAGTTTTTTAATAACTAATTTATTAGCATAGTATTCAGAGCAACCGTTTAGGGATAGACTAATAACCTATCCCTAGACGCAAACTACTAAATTTATTGGAGCAGGCAAATGAAAATATCTTCCAATGTTATTCATGATAGCGTGAATGATTTTATTGACGAAATGTTTATGGGATTTGAGATGAATATTATAAACGCGTTGAACAAAACTGGCGCTAAATTATACGTAGACTCAAATTTACATAATATGCTAAAGCCTTTTTTGGACGAAGATAGTAGCTTAGATATCGATAAAGTTCAGGAATATCTTATGCCTGAGATTAAGAAGCTTAAAACTGTCGTTATTCCAGCTGGGCCAACTCGCTATAAACTTGATGAAGCGGATTTCCAGAAACTATTCGCTAAGATAAAACAAAACGCTACTGACCATCAGTAATTAATTAACCCGTCGTAAAGTTTATCTATTGACTTTCGGCGGGTTTTTTATTATTCTGATTTTGTAATATTAACTAGGCTATGTTTAGCCTACTAAATTGGAGTGACAAATAATGAGTTTAAGTGGTATGCTAAAAGGTGGTAAGTCTAAGACTGCTGGTGCAAGTAGTACGTCTACCGCCACCAAGCTGTTTAGCGATGAAATACTAAAAGCTCTTGAAGATATGTATTTGGAAGAGCTGGATATTTATGAGCGTAATCGTGGTTATTCTAGTGAGTTAGCTGAAAGGGTTATGACTGAAAATACCTATGACGTTGAGCCAATTATTAGTGAAAATGAAAGAGCTGCGCTAGAAGATTTGGGTCAGACATATCAGAATCTCGCTAGACAGACCGGCTCTGATGCCAATAGTTTAACAGCTCTTGCTTATAGCGATGCGGTTTCAACTACTAGGAGTAAGTTGGCCAGCACAGAAGCACAGCTTAAAATGAATGCGCAAAGTCAGCAAATTCAAGATTTGGGCAATGCTTTAGCTACTCAATCTGCTGCACAGTCTGGCATCTTAGGACTTGGCAATTTGCTTAAAGGAGCTAACGCTACTGGTACTAGTAATACTAAATATAATCAGCGCACGTCTTCCTTGGAATGGGGACTTAGTGGCAAAACTGATAACGGTTCTGAAATGTTTAGCGGATTATTCGGAGGTCAATAATGGCTATAAATAATAAGGATGAAGTAGCTGATAAGTTAGCATCGCCAGAAGCTCAGCAGGAAGTAAAGGCCGTTAGCTATGAAGTAGCGAATAAGATGGTGGAAAATGCTTCATTAAAACAAGCTAATGACTTGGCACATGCGTATACTAATGAAGCTATTGTAGGGGTTTCTAAAGAAAATATTAAAGCTAATATCTCTCTATTTGAACAACAACTTGAAGCTACTACACAATTGCAGAATGCTCTAGATGAGCAGACTGATTATTACGCGCTACCAGGAATTGTGCGCCTCGTAGGACAGGTTGTTAACGGTAAATGGTCTGACGAATATCATCAAGCTAATGTTGCTAATGCTGCAAATAAGGTTATGACTATTGAAAAGCAAAAGCAAATTAATAATAGCTTGGCTGCAGCTAAAGCACAGGATTTGGTGGGCTATAATGTAGTTGCCGACCCAATGGTTGATAAAGCTAGAGCAATTATGGCTAGTGTAACTACTCAAAGAAATAATGCAAAACAATTAGCTCAAAGAGATAGGGAATTGGCCATCCGAGAACAAGAAGCCAAAAACAAAAGTAGCGAAGATTCTCTTAAGCAGCTTAAACAGCAAAGAGAATTAGCTGAATATCAGATTAATTCACTAACTAACGAAGCAAAGGCAAAAGAGTATATAGCTAATCGACCTACAATAGAGCGTATGTCAAATGGCCAGTTCAAATCTCCAGACATTGATTATGGGTTTAGGCTAATAGAAGCTTCTGCTAATCAGCCAGTAGCTTATAAAGATGCATTAATTAAGCAAGGAACCGAGCTTATTAATAAATCGTTAGATGAGCAACTAAACGCACTTCCTAGTGAAGAAGATAAAGTTATGTTCAAGACACGGTTAGCCAATCGTGGCTCACTAAAACAAACTGACGCTAACTTAGCCAGTAACTACTATTATGCTAATGTTAGCCAAAGATCAACTACTCCGTCTATTGAGGGTAGACTATTAGCTGAATCAAAGCCAATTGTTGGTGATGTAGTTAAGACTTATTACGATAATCTTACTGCTACTGAAAAAGATAATTTTGGTAGCGCAATTGGCAAACAAGGCGAACTAAGTGCTACTGAACTACTTATGGCGTTTACAGAAATTAATAAATCTTCAAAGGCAAACATTAAATCTTTAATTCCTTATAATGATTTGTTAGCTAAATCTATGAACGAACCTAGAACTGTTAGCTTACCTGATGGCTCTACTGAAACACAGCCTAGTTTATATAACCAGTATAAAAATGAATTAGCATTAGACTATGGTAAATTTTACCTAGACGAGGCAGCTAACGTGTACGCTAATATTGGACGGCCCAACGTTGCCAGTAGTTTAAAGGCCATTAATGGCCAGCCTATCAGTAACAACGATAAACTTTCAAAAGCTATTGATGTTATGATTTCAAACGGTGAAAGTTATAATGGTGTTAGTAATTTTATATCTGGATTTGCCGACCAAAGTAATTTAGCTATTTGGGCTGATAGTTATAAGTCTAAATCAGCTAGTTATGACAATCAGGCCGCAGCTATGATTCCTATCTTGGGATTTGATAATGCTATTATGGACATTAATCAGGCATTACGTAGTGACGGTCAAACCAAGTTTTATGATAGTTTACTTAGCAAAGCTTTAGATTCTATCAATAAGCGTAATCAAGAATTAAACAATTTAGTAAAGGTACAAACCAATGGCAGATAAATTCATTGATGCTTTTGGCGGTACTGTTAGTGATTGGGCTACTGTAAATAAGTCTGTAGTAGCCTATTCATCTGCAGAAGAGCCAGACAGTGCTAATAATTTAAAAGTTACTCCTGAAGAACCTGCACAGGAATCCAGTAGCGAAATGCAGCTAGTAAACCCTTTAACCGGTTCTCCCATGGAGGCCGGTATGATGGACAAGCTTACTACCTTAGGTATAGTAACTCTTAGTGAATTCGCTAGAGGTAGTTACAACCTTGCTGCTGATTTAGCGTCATATGCTGGTAATAAATATAACGAATTAGTTAGAAACGAAAACGACACGGAAGCTGAAAAAATTGATTTGGCAGAAAGCTATAAGTTTCCTACCAATAAAGATATTGTCGAGTTTATGGGTGTTCAGCAATATAATGAAGCCTATAACAAAAACCCTGGTCTTTATGATTTGGGCGGCTCAATTGGCAGTGTCGCTACTGGAGCAGGTATTGGCATGAAAATGTTTACTACTGGTAGCAAACTATATAATTCTTTGCGCGCTACAGGAATTAGTGACAAAACTCTTAGTTATGTATTTGCAAATACAGCTAAAGTCGAACAGGCTGGTAAAGAATTAGTAGCCTATGGAAATGTTTTAGCTACTAATGGTGTCGATATTACTAGAATTGGCGCCATGACAAATAGGCTATCTAAAACTGGCTGGCAAGCTATGAAAGAATATTTTAAATCTGGAGTAGCTGGTGAAGCTGTTGCAGCAAGCTTGAATTATTCTAATGATGTGATTTACAATCCTTACCGCTCTACTAACCAAAAAATAGTAGAAGATGTAGGCTTGCCAGTTTTAGCTTCTGCATTGCCTGGAGCTGTAACGTTTGGCATGCTAAGGCGTGGTTTTAATCGTGCAGCTAGAGTTGCCGCAGAAGCTAAGAAAACAGCTATGACAACAAAATTTGGTAGTGAATTTGAAGCCATTTCTGCTAAAAACTTATCTAGTCTAAATCAAGCTAATCTAGCTACAATTAACTCATATGAAATAGATGTACTTAAAAATCTTAGAGACGAAGCAGTAGCTACTGCAGCTAAAGATTCTAATAGTTCAGTTTCATTAGATGACATTCGTAGCTCTTTTAATGATGAAATTTCTACATTAGAAAATCAGAGATTGGCCAATGTTAGTAGTCTAATAGCTACCAATGTAAGCACCAATAATAAAGCTAAACTTACAAAGTTTATAGCCGATAATATGGAATCTAAACCTAATCTTGTTTATGGCGTAGATGACATTCGTTTTGTGCCAAACTCAAACGAAGAATTAGATAATCTGGTTTACTATCAAACTGTTAAAAAATCTAAGCTACAAAATAAAATAGCCAAAGCCAGAAAACCAGAAACAAAAGCTAAGTATGAAGAAGCTTTAGCTAAACTAGAAACTTCTAACTGGATAGCGCTTAAACCTGATGGGAGCGTTATACCGGCAGCTGACTACCATATTAGCTTTCGTGATACTGACAACTGGGCCAACAAAATTAAAGTAACTACTCCTAAAGAATTTGGTGTAGCTAGTAAACTTGCCACAGCTAATGTTGAGTTTGCTGGAAATAAATATGCCGTTTCTTCTGACGTAGTTGGTAACCTGTTTGTAGAAACTAATGGAAAAGCTACTAAAAATATTTTGCCAGAAATAGCTGACAGCGGATGGGCAGTTTTACAGAACCAGCTTACTACCGCCGATGCTACTTTGGGAAGATTAGCTGAAAAAAATATCATTAAAACAATTGATATTAGTAAAGCATCTTTTCAACAAGTAGCCTATTTAAATGCTTTACGTGATAATAAATATTTTAATAAAGTTATTAGGCTAACTAATAATGATTTATCAGTTTCTAGCTCATCATTAGATGATTTGTTTTTAACTAAAGCTCGCGAGTCATTACGAAACTACATGGCACAGGTAGCTAAGTTTGAAGCCAATGGCCAAAGACCTAGATATCCTATTACCACATTGTTCGAAGAAACATTTAACTTAAAGACTTTAGAGGGAGTTGACGTTTCAGACGCAGTAGCCGAATTATTGTCTCCTAAAACTAACGACGAAGTTAGAAAAGTAGTTGCTATGTCTAACAGATTAGCCTACCAACCAGCTAGTCGCCCTGCCTTATTACGCCAAACAAAAGCAATTGATGATTACCAAAAAATTCAAGAAAATGTGTTTAAAGAAAATGCAGTAAGGAATCAGGTAGTTAAATCAATCTTAACTGGCGAAGATAATATGGATAGCAAAACATATTTTGTAAACGAAGTAGCCAATGAATTATATTCGCACCCTGGTTTTGAACAAGCTATTAATGTTGAGGGAGTTTCAGCTACTCTTGGCAGATTGGGCAAGGCCGGTAAATACTTACTTCAAACTACGTTTCGCTATGCTGACAATTTGCCAGTTAGAGCTATGTCTATGGTAAGCAATGAAATTGATTTAAAAGTATCTAAGCGAATCAATGAAAAACTTAAACCGCTTAGCGAAGCATTAACACCTGTTGTTAGTGACGCAACTAAAAAGGTTGAATTAAATTCGTTTGTTCATCAGATGCGCAGTAACTGGAGAGTAACTAAAGACCTAGAAGAAATAGAGCCTGGTAGGTTTGCAATACCACTTGACCCAGATTCTAGAGCTAGTAACCTTAAAGTGGCTGAACGTCAAGCTAAATACTTTGACCAACAATTTGATTTAGATAATCTAAATTATGTGCCAGACCCGTTTAATCCTACTAAACCTCTGACGCTATCTAAAGAAGTAGCTGACGCCGCTTACGTAATACAAGACATTTCGTCTGATTTGTGGGAAAACCAAAATATTCTTAATACCGCTATGGGTAAGCGAAATGTTTCGTACCGTAATTTTCACGTTCCGCCAAAAGATCTAACTAACAAAGAAATCATGGTGGTAGTTGATAGGCAGTCCAAAGAACCTATAACTTTTGTTGCCGGTAACACTTTGGAACAAGCTAGAAATCTGGCCAAGCGGGAACAAAGTCTAACTAAAATAGACACCGATATTATTCCTCTTGACGCTGTTAAAGATTATAAATCTATTCTTGATAGCGACGCTGAATGGGTTAACATGTCGGACTATTCAGACATGGTTCGTCAGCTACAATCAGCAGGCCCAAAGAGTACTATCAGACGTTCTATGGGAGCTTTGGTTGATGTAGGTAATGACGCTATTCGTGATATAGTAGATTCGTTTAATAGCTCATACCATAAAGAAGCTACTAGAACTAGATTAGCTGCTATGCAGGGCCAAATAGATTATGCACAAGGAATGCTTAATCAGCTACCAGAATCAGAACGTGTTGGTTCCTCACTACAAGAATGGCTGGACAATGCTTTTGGTTTGACATCAACTATTAAAATGAGCAATAAATCTGGAATAGGTGCTATCTATAATGCTTTCGATACTGCGCTACTTCATGGTTCAAAAATGGTAAACGATTTTGCTTATAATCTTTCTGAGAACCAGAGGTTACGCTTTATAGAAAGGCTTGAAGATAATAAGCCTCGCGATTTACATCAGTTGTTCAAAGGCTCCAAAGATTTTAAAGAATTTAAACGAGTCTTTAAGCAAAGTGATAATCCAGTAGCTGATGCAGTAGATTTTGTTAATCGTGCTAACTTAGGTTCTAAGCTATCCATGCCTAAAGAAATAATGGCTAAAACATCCTCAATAATGTCAATGGCCATGCTTAGAATAGCCAACTTAGGTTTTGCGTTAACTAACATGCTTTCGCTACCTGCAACTATACCGGGTACTATGATTGCGTTAAATCGTAGAGCTGGAGAAGCTTTAGACGAGTGGCAAACCAGAATTGGTTTATTTGGTAAAGGCTATAAATTAGATGAGGCTGGCCATGATTTTGTTCGTGGATTGGATACAATAGGCTTAGCTGTTGATACTATAGGTTGGGCTTTCACTAAACAAGGTAAAGAAATCAATAAACTAGCTACTGAAGCTGGATACTTTGATACTACTGCCAGTTTAATGAATGAAATTTTTGTAACTCCTACAATGTCTAAAACTGAAAAAGCTTTAGATAAATCTATTAATGCTTTATCTTTTCTTAGCGACAAATCTGAATCTTTGTCTCGTACTATACCGTTCATGATGGGCTATAGGCTAGCAGACAAATCTGGTTTAGTAGACGACCCTAAAGCTAAGATGGCTTTTGCTAAGCAGTTTATGGACGATGTTGTAGGTAACTACTCATCCAACGTACGACCTATGATACACAAACAGGCTTTAGGTATTCCAGTTAGTTTGTTCTATACGTATACTCAAAACTATGGTCAGCGTTTATTTGATTATATCGAGAATAAGGATATTCGTGCTCTCGCTATTCAATCACTAACGCAAGGTTTAGTATTCGGTGCTCAAGGTGTAACTGGCGCTCCTACCATCTTTGATAGGCTATTTCCTGTAGAAAGCGGCGATTCAGCTTATCAAGCACTACAGCGTAATTATGGTGATGACTTAGCTAGGTTCTTTTTGTACGGTACGCCAAGCGCTCTTACTGGTTTAGATTTCAGTAGTAAGGGTTCTATGGCAGACGCAAGATTACCTATAATTTCGTCGCCTAAAGATATGGTAGCCTACTCAGGTACTGTCAATACTATACAAGGTTTGTCAGAAACTTTTAAAGCTATGAAAACTGAAGTAGGATTAACCACTACTAGGCTAGAAGAAATCTGGCAAAATTATGCTGTATCACCATTTGTGCGTAGTAGTTTAGATTTACATTTAGGCTATACAACTAATCGCGCAGGTGAAACTATTATTGATAAAAATGCAGACGGGTTATTCGCTACTGCAAATGTTTTAGCTATGAAGTCTATTACTGAATCTGAAATGGCAAAACAGATGTATAGAAACTCCCAACGAGAACTCCGTCAACGTGCCGCAATGGCTACTGTTCGTAAAAATATTCGTGCAGTTCAGCGTGATTTGTTTTTAAAAGATGGTACTATTGATGGTAAAATATTATTAGATTTGGTAGTTGATTATACTAACGCCGGCGGCAAGAGTGAGAACTTTATTAAATACTTCCGCGACCAGCTAACTGTTAGCGTGTTGCCCAAGAATTTTAATCTTGCTAAATCTCTTGCTAAAAAAGGAACTGAAGCTTCGTTTAAATCTGCTTTAGGTCTGTTAGCTTTAACTAAATCAGAAATTTCTGATGATGAGTTAGACGCTAATGTGCCGATACCTACTCAGCAGAATACTAATATGATTGATGCTTTTGGTGGCCAAGCTGGTAGTTGGTAGCAAAAAAAAGGTGGCAAGTTATTAGGCTATTAAACCTATTAACTGCCACCTTTATTATAACTTTTCGTAGGTTAAACTTGCTAAAAACAATTTATCTTCGATATATTGCATACAATCTTCTTTATCAAAATCTATACATCTATCCCAGTTTTCATATTTTTCACTAATAATTTTCTTAGCGTCATCTTCATTTTCAGCTATAACCTTTACGAACATGTTATTATGCAACGAATCTTTAGTAAAAGTAAAATAGTAAATATGTAACTTATCACAAGATATAAAACCTTTTTTCATATTATTTTCCTTTCTTAGCTAATTTATCAAAAGCATCTGAGTTAGCTTTATATAGCCGTTTAGGTACTACGTAGTACGACCTTTCGCACTCTTTAATTAGCTCAGGAATTAAATTATAAATTCCCTCATCAATCTTTTTTAAGCTTGTTTCTGACAGCCAACAAGATTCGCTATTGGCAATAGCTAACGCCGCACGCTTAGCTCTATAGCCTACTTCAAAATACCAATTTGAGTCTATTAGTTCAACAAGCGCCCCGAACGTATTGCCATTAGAGAGATGGCCCAACATGCCTTTAAATTTTTTAAGCTTTTCAATGCCCATATTTAATGTCATATCTGTTAATACTAATTTCCAAATTGGACTTGCTTTTGTAAATGCTGGTAGCGATTTAACAAACAAAGCGGCATTCTTTATATCATTCTTTAACAATAGCGTAGCCTCCACTTCTGTAATACCAACATCTTTTAAATTTCGTCCATAGCCTATTGTTTCAATGCCTTTAGTGTCTTTGTAAATCTTTGAACTAAAACCTTCATTTAGCTTAACCACATCAACTAAATATGATAATGATAGCTCTTCTAGATTATTTTTGTTTGTCATTTAGCAAACAACTCCCAGTTTTCGTGCAAGAACCTAATAGCGTCAATTATCGCTACCGAAACAAAAAGGCAATATATTGACTGCCATGCTTTATACGTTACGGACGAACCGCCATAGAAGTAATCAAAATCAAACAGCATTGTTTTAATATTAACTACTACCAATACAGCACATGTTATGATAACAAAAATACATCCAATCATTTCTTTACTCCGGATTAACTATTATAGAACGCCGACTAGCAATATAGTCGCACAGATGAACGAAGTGCTGTTGAACTGTACTTGGCTCTGGCAAAACAATTGAACTATTGCCTTTGTAGTCTTTAGTCCATTGTCCCATGTGTGTCTCAATAGCACCATAAATAAGCTTTACTTTTAGTTTCAATAACTCATCATTATGAAGATTCATTTCGTGAGCTATTGTTCTAACTAGCTTAGCTGCTAACAATGGGTGGTCATGGCGATAAGTTACGCTATCGTCTTCATACCCACATTTACAAGTATCGTGTAAAATACACGAAGCAATAGCACAATCAAAATCAACTTTTTCAAAAAGTCTTAGACTAATCAATTCATCAGCTACTACACATAATGCTTTGGTATGGCGTACCAAACCGCCCTCGCCTATTGAACTCACGTTATGGTGTTTTCCAGTAGTAGAAGCTGGCAGGAAAAAGAAATTATTTGGCACCCTTTCAAGTACTCTTACTACTAACTCTCTAATATTTTCATTTACTATCTTGGCCAGCTGTGGTTTAAATACAGCAATTCTCTCTACTGAATTTAACTGTGTAGTTTCAATATTTAGAGAATCATTTACTTTTATTACTTTTTTATTTGTCATCTTTACAACAAACCCTTTCAGCTACTTCGGCAGCGTTGGCCGCATAGCCACAAATATCAATATAATTATCTTCGTATTTTGGCGACGTGGCTGTTCTAGCTATTTTCAACAACACCATCATCATTGCTACATTATCTGGCCCAATACAAGCAACGTAGCTATTGTTTATAGACGAAAGATAAATATTCCAATATCTAGCAATTATTTTAAAATTGTCTTCCGGATTACCATAAGAATTCTGTCTATCTTTAGAGATAATCTTTTCAGCAGTTTTAAGAATTTCTACACGCTTAATTCTCGCTACTTCGTATTCTGTAGCCTTATATACGTCTTCGCTTTTAATCATTTATTCATCCTCACTATTAAGTTTTGCTGTGGCCTTTTCTTCCGTGAAACATACACGTTCGCGAAATTCAGATTTTTTGCCACGGTTAAACTCGCTAACTGGACGTAAGTAGCCCATAACTCTAGTCCAATTTTCACACTCTTGTCTCTCACTATCGTCCAACACGTTGGAGCCTACTTTCTTTTCTTCATTATCCATGTCATTACCCTCTCTACTAAATAAAAGATTAAAAACAATAAAATAATAGGAATCAGTAAAGGGAATACATTAACTATAAAAGCTATCGTAAACAGCGCTATTATAGTTAATAAGATAATCCAACTAAGTAATTTTAAAAACTCTGTCATATCTTTCCCTTTCTTATTAACTCATAAACTACTTCAATACCGTAGTATTTTATTGACCAGCCTGACCGTTTTTTAACCTTAGATACTAATTTATCTACTTCATTATTGCTAACAAAATCGAAAGTATATAAATCATGTTTTGTGGCGCTATGCTTTAAGCAAACTAATGAATCAAAAACTAAATAGCCAGTTCCATAACCGTTAGGTATTAGTATTAGTTCATTTTTAATTGGCTTGCCACAAGCTATGCAGTATGGCTCAAGCAAATTTTCTTTAGTAATTACAATACCCATTATATTAAATCCTCTAGTTTAATTTTAACTTTGTTCATAGCACCATCATTACGTGAATAATAAACTCTATCGTTGCTTTGCCAGGTAGTTAGTTTGCCGTCATTTACAAAATCTTTTAGAGTTTGTGAAAAGTCTATCGGCTTCATATCTCGTTGCATAATATACCAAAGTTGTTCGCTAGTAAATGGCTCTGGCGATTTGTTAATAAAGTCTAACAATTTCTGGCGCGCGAAACCTAACGGCGATAACCCAAATTCGCCTAAAGCGTTTGGCATAGTTTGTTCTGTTAACGACAGGATAGTTTGAGCGTCCTCTACGTCATCTTTAATGATAGTTTGTGAACCGCGTAATGCCGCACAAGCCATAGCTAGCTTTATTAAATGAGTATGTCTACGTGTTTTGTAGTAAACAAATCTCGAATCAGTTATGTTAACCTCTTTTTCATAAAGAGAGTCAAGCAACTGACTGGCATCATTAGTTTCACTAAACTTGCCAATAAAATTCTCGCTAACAAAATCAAAAATCCCTCTTATTTCGTTATAAGTTTCTTCGTTTAATTGCTTTGGTCTCGCTACCTTTTTTGCTGAGTCTGCATAAACTAATATCACTCTTGATAAAAATCCTTGACCTACAACTTCCATAGGCAATGCAGTACTTATAGCTACTGGTGTTGTGCCACCCAATAAATTTATTAGCGGTTTTTCTAATACACATTTTGAGTTTTTTAACGTATAGTTATGGTCTTCGCCATCCCATGTTTTAGTTAAAAACACTATTAACTCGTAGCTTGACTGTCCTAAAAAACTTGCAAACTCACTAGCATAAACAAACATTGTGTGCCTATCATCACTATGAGGCCTGTCCGCTACTGTAATTTCGTTTACGTTTACATCTGGTCCATTGCCAATCAGTAGCTCGTCTAATAAGTCGTCGCCAGCTCCTTCTCCCAGCATTGCTGAAATTAAACCTTGTCGCTGACCTCCTGTATCATCAGGAGCTATTCTTATTCTTGTATTGTTTTTTATAAACTTTTTTGCGTAGCCCATGGCTGTTGATTTGCGTACACCTGGGTCGCCTACTAATAGTATATATTGATTAGGAAATATAGTTAAGCATCCTAAATTAAAGTAGCAACGTCTACCTAAATTGGCTGACATCATTCCCACTAATGACCATATATGGTGCAGCAAAGGTGGTTCAGTATCAGCAACATAGTGCAGATATTTTTTAATAGTTTCATTGTTTATTTTCATTGCCGACTCAATTACTATTAGTTAAAATTTAAATGAGCAGTTTTAGTTGATGCTCAGCAACATATCATCGCTATTAGCAGTTAACTGCCAATAGTTCCGATAGAGTTAGAAAGCCCATCAAGCTCATCGCAGATAAGCTTACAAGCCAACGGGTCAGGGTAAGCAAAAGCAGGATTAGCCATTACTTTCTGAGCCGCTTCGCTAGACGGAGTAAAGAGTTCCTTTACTTTAGCGATGTTAGCTTTAATAGTTTCCGAGGTCGTAGCATTAGCTGTCAATACTGCGAACGGCGGAAATTTGACTTCACTCATTTTATACCTCCTTGTTATTGGGCTAAACCAATCTTAGCCCTTTAGTTAAATCACCAGTTTCGGCTCATTGGATTTCTCGCGAAAATTCTTGTTTTCGAAATCTACATAGCTAGCGAGGTTTTTATTTCCGTCACCTTTTTTGTAGCCTAACATAGATTTTGACCAAGTAAATCCAACGTCGGCCTCTACTGGAACGTGCATTTCACGATTCTTAATAGTTACGGGCTGTTCCATAATATCTATTAACTCGTCCATTAGTTCCATTTTGTCCACTGGAACTTCACCTACTAAAGAGTCGTGAACTTGCAACAGTAGCCGTGCACCGCGTTTATGTAGCGATGGTCTTCCATCTCCACGCCCATAATAAAATTGATACATAGCTCTGTTAATATTTCCACCCGTACCACCTTGACCTTTTAGCGAAGCCATCGTTCTATGAATAGCTTTATCGGCTACGTAATTACCAAAGAACTTTCTCGTAAAACCAAAAGCCGTTGTTAACGTACCCCCATTTTCGTAGCATTCTTTAATTAGCCGTTTATCCCAGGTTTTCAAGTGTGGATATAGTTCAAAATAAGATTCTTGTAATTGCTTACAAACGCCCATCAAAGCTTTATCGCTAAGTGTCCACGCGTCACGATAGCCAAGTAGTTCAGCAGCTTTATAAAGCGCATCCTTACCTAGCTCAGCACAAATATTTAAAAACATTGTTCTTTCTTGCATATCATAATTGCATCCATGAACAATCTTTTTAGTACAGCTTCGTGGAGAGTCTTTAGCTTTTTTGTGCGGGTCATTATATGCATCCTCATAGCTCATCTTAAAAAAGTGGGCTGTATGAATACAGTGAGTATCCCTCGGGTCACAAACTACTTCAATACATTTTTCATCTTCAGATTCATAAGCTACAAAATAATTATCGCTTTGCGAATAGTCTATATCAAATAGAATCATTCCCTCGTCTGCTACCATAGACTCGCGAATCACAGGTGCTATGTTTTGCATGTTTCGCCCAATCCAAAATGGCGAATTGCTTGATGACGCGCGACTTGTGTTTGTACCAGCAGCGTTTAGCGAATACAACATTCTGTTGTTATCTAATTCACAGTTGGCGAAATCAGTTATGAGCTTGTTTGGTGCAGTAATTTTATGTAGCTGGTCAACAAATCTTTTTACTAGTGGGTGTTGATACTGAATCTGCCCTAAAGCTATTTTATCTGTTGACTTTGTTTCTTTACCGTGAATTACTGGCGGCTTGCAACCTAGTATCGAATAGAACAAATCTTGTTTATGTGCTGTAGAGTTCATGTTAAAATCTGGACAAGATAGCCAGTATTTTAATCTGCGCAACTCTTTTGATGCTTCTGTAAATTTTTCTTTTACTATTTTATTTAGCCTAGACTTTTTGGTTTTAAACCCTCTATAGCCTACTCCTAAATAAAACATCTGTAGCGCAAATTCTGTTGAATAGTTTTTAACTGCCCATGGTGTTGCCGTCATTAGTCCAACACAATACACAAAGCAACATAAAGTATTATACGTATCTAGCGCATTATATCTCCAATAGCGCTCAATACCAACTATAGTTGTTGGAATAGTTGATTTACTTTTCTTGCCTTTTTCGTCTTCTTCTCCTCCGGTTATTTCATCTTTCCAATAGCGATAATGGTCATTAGCAAATGACGTTACATATTTCAAGGACTTGGCCAATTCGCAAAATAGCGAATGCCACATGTGCATTGTATCCCAGAGATAGTTAGACGTCGGACAGCAGTATCTAACTAAATAGCTACCGTCATATTGACCGTTATGAAATATGAATCGTGTATTTGGATTAGCATTTATTTTTCTAATAGCCAGCCACGCTATAACCTCATCATCTTCATTATCCCAATGAGCATTGTTAGGTTTAGTAGGATTGATTAAAGGAATAACAAAGGTGTGCCAGCTACCATCAGGAAAAAATCCAGTATACGAAATACAACTTATCATAGAGGGCTTACCAGAAGTTTCAATATCACAAGCTGTAAACAATGCTGTTTGTAGCTGATTAGCAAACTTTTGGCAATCGTCTGTAGTTCTAGCTACTGAATATGTAAATTTAGGAAACTTACGTGACTTGTTGTTCAGTAGCCTACAAACTTTTCGTAAGTCCTGACCTAGTACCCACTTGCCCTCATTAGTAGTAAATAATTTTTGTACACTGTCTATTACAAAGAAATTAAATCCTTTATATCTATAGCGAGAACCACGAGTTAAGTCTAAAGTCAAATGACCGCTAATCATTGCATTAGCTGATGAGGATAAAATAATAAAAGTTTTTGTATTATAGTTTTCAGAACATTTTTGTAGCAACTGGTCAAACATTGGACGAGCTGCTTCATTCGCTACTAATTGTTTAAGCGTATTACCTTTGGCATTAGTTTTGTTAACTAATAAATCTTTTTTAAATCTATCTAAATTAACGCCAACTAATTCCAAGTTTAATTTGCTCATCGCTACTTCTTTCTCGAAGACACCATACATTTTTAGCGAAGTATCTTTATCATATAATACAACTACTTTATCCATCTTTTGTTCTTTCGTTAATGAGGTTTGGCCAGCTAGAGTCGAACTAGCACAGATATTCAGGAGTTTTGTAATGCGTGAGGTTTATAACATCTATCTGCGTAACCGTACTGGCCACAAAAGTAGCCTAGATAAACTGAACAAACACCTAGGCTACTACTTAATTAGGCTATCGAGTTTTACCTAAATTGAATCTCATATAATATTTAAGCTAATCTTACGGATTTCAATTCCAAATTCTCGGCTACTCCGGACTTTTCGCCCTCTGCGTCGTCTTTGGTTTTATACTTTCTGTGAGAGATTTTAGCCGTAAATTCTTTGCCAGCAATAGCCTGCAACATGGATTTAAAATCGCTAAGCTGTGCTTCGGGAGCAAGCTTCTGAGCTAAGCTTTTAACCTGGCCAACTGCTCTAGCGTATTTTTCACCATCGTAGCTAGGCAAAGAAATGTTATGGAAAAAATAGCGGCCGATTACTTTACTTACATCAGCTAAGTTACCGTTTTCGTCCGGTAACATATCAACTATTTCTTCTACTTTACACTTGATTGAAAGACTCGGGATTTTAACATCTTCGTTAGTTTCTTTAATCTTACGATTAATTGTCGATACTTTCATAGAATCAACAGCGAATTTATAAACGCCGGTAGGCAGCAAATCAAAGCCGCCATCATTAGCTTCAATATCGCTAACGTCTACGTCCATAAAATCAGCTAACCCAATAGAATTTTCCCCATAGTTCATTACTGATTCTTCAACTTCAATTCCCAAATCTTCAAAAACATTACTCATATTAAATTCCTTTCGCTAAATAAATAGTTTGATTAAAGATTATTCATAATAATAATTATTTATCTCATAACTCATATAACGAGATTAATATATAACATAAAACAAATAAGTGTTCAATAATAAAATAACCTCGCTATTAAAATAAATGAGTTATTTTTTAAAAAATTGCGGCGCAGGCTTGATAATATTGCTATTACCAGTTTCTTTTGTAGAATTGTTAGCGTTATTATTATTTGTAGCGCTGCACATTTCTGTCCACAATTTATTAAATTCTTCCGTAGACATAGTAGCTGGAATGTCAATCCATGCTTTTAGTTTGTTAGCTTTGTTTACACCCGCAGCGGTAACTATTTTCTCAAAAGTTAAATCGTCAAAAGCCCATTCTTTTGGTTCTACATATCGACTACCACAATCAAGCTCATCAGACGTTTTAGTTGAAATCTTAGTTCCGGTACCTTGTTTATAAAAATATAACATATCTGAAAAAGATTTATTAAGTGTTTCGCCATGTGGATTGCTTACGCTAAGAGGCTGGGTTCTAGTACTTACTATTACCTCTTTTCCAAATTTGTCTTTTCGCTTTTTCTCATAAGTTTTAACGTGTCCAATTACTACTACTGTACACTTCAAAGTCATCAGGCAAGTTATAAATCCAGTAGCGAGACGCCCCATCCAACCATACCCATCCCACTCAGTTTTTTCTGCGTCGGTAATGTCAATATTATTTTCTTTGGAATACTGCAAAGCTAAGCTATTACAAATTTGTGTATAGGAATCCAGAATCAACACATCATTTGGTGTGAATAGTTTAGGATTAACAATTACACAATCGTGATTAGCGACACGAGATTTTACTTGGCGCTTATCCTCAACATCCCAAATAAATGGACGATTTCTCATAAGACATCCAGCAAACCATCCCGCTACTGCTGTATCCACATTGTCACTAATATCTAGATACTTCATTCTTTCTTGTTGTTCTGGCGTGAGCGTATTAGCTAGTACCGATACGGATTTATCACAGTCTACATAAATTGGATTCATGTTAGTAGCCGCTGCTTGACCAGCCCACGTAGTTTTTCTAGTTTTGCCATATCCATACGCAAATATTTTTGGAGTAGTTCCTTTTAATAATGTTTCTTTTACGTTCATTTTGTTGCCTTTCTTAGTAAGAAGTTTTTAAGTAGCTCTTTTGGCTCAGCTAATTGCCATTCTGTTGTTAAGTCTATTAGCCTACACATAGTATCAATGTGTAGTTCTTTCGAAATTGCTCTGATGTTCCAGCGTTTTTTACAACTTTCGTATAAGATTTCAACTAATGACTTCTTGTTACGTGAATTTAAATTAGCTAATAAAGTTGCTTGACGAATCTCTGCACCTAGCGCCATCTCGTAAATCATATAAATTTGAAAATAAAATTTTAATGTTTTAGTTTCTTTATTAAGTTTAAATGTATCAATAAACGAACTACTAAGTAACATTGGTTGTTGAATAATATCTAAAACAACATTAGTTTCTATATCTAAACTTGTCATTTATTTATCTTTCATTCCATTTTGTTAAATCTTTAAGGTTAAGTTTTATCGTTACTAGCGGCTCAAACGGCCTAATTTCTTCCTGCTCCCCATCATAGAATAAACTAAGCATTACTGATTTGTTGTCGTGGTTATGACATAAATCATAATACTTACACCTACGCGAGTATTGAACACACGTACTACCACCATTACACGGAAAGTGGTTATAGCTAGTATATTTAATTATATTTGATAGCGAGATTTCCATATCACGCGCCCAGTTTCGTAAATCATTTTCAGTTTTAATAAACGAAAACAATCTAGCTTTAGCTTCTGTGTTACTGATGTTTGCTATATAATAGCCTACTCGCAAACTATCATTTGGTAGTTGTAGTATTTGGTTAACTACTAGCGAATACGGCACGCATTGCGAAGAGTATTCAAACTTAGCTGACTGGTCTTCAGATTTATCGGTAGTTGTTTTAATGTCTATAACTAAAAATTCATATAATTGTTTGTCAAAAACAACTAAATCAATAAATCCTACATAAGTTATAGGTATTGACTTTCTTGCAACATTTTTTTGTAGCGAAGGTATTTTTAAATCATATCCTTCAAATTCGATTTGAAACGGCAGCTCAATACAAGGAACTCTATTTCCGTTTTTATCAATTATGTATGCTAATTCATACCTATCTACATCAAAATTATTAATCATTTCCATTAAAGTATTGTAACAACTTTCTGCTGACCTGTCTTTCATTGAACTAACACCATGTTCCCATGGATAGGCTAACATCATTTTCCAAATAGCGTGGTCAATATTACGATTAATTAAATAATCTTGAAAACCCTCATGCAGTGCCGTTCCACATCTAGTAGCGGTTGACTCTTCGTATTTAGGGTTGTTGAATAGTTTACTAAACTCAAACCGCCTAGGACACGAAGCAAATGTTTGTAATGTTGAATGAGATAATCGTAGTTCATCAATAGGATAGCTGTAATGATACTCAGCTACATCATTTGCGCTATTAAAAATCACCATCGCTACCTCCCACTAAATACCTAAACCCTCAAACAAATCATCAGTCAAAATATCTTTACAGCTTTCTATTGCTTTTTTCTTAGCTACTTCTGATTTGTTTTTGTTAATTTTCTTAGTAAAAGCAACAGTATTATACGATTGTCTTAACGCTTTTACCATTATATGAATATCGCTATCACTAATTCTAGCGGCAGTCTGTGGATATTTTTGTATTTCATTCATAATTAAAGTTAATTGTGTTTTAACTTCAGCTGCATTATCTATTGATTGTTCTAGCTCTATTACTGCTTTATGAATTGCTTTTGTAGCTTCGTCATCAAATTTATCTGGCTGCTCTTCGTCTTGAAATTCCCTAGCCAAAGCATCTAAATCAACTACCTCATGTAAAGCTTCTTTATACGATGGCTCTGCGTTTGTCATTAAACTAAGTGCTTCATCAGAAATATCAACTACTGATTTTATTGAGCTATCTATCGGCGTCACTACTGGTTTTACTTTTGGTTTCTGAACTAAATTTGTAATTGGCATAATAGGTTTAAGCTTAATTCCACTAATTTCGTTAATAGATTTTATAGAACTATCTTCTTCCTTTATTTGGTCTTTTAGTTCGGGTATTTTTCCTAATAGCTGTTCAGTGGCTGACAACGATTCATGGTTTGTAGCTTGTGTTAATTTAGCTGGCATTTTAAAATTAAAACTCATTGTAATAATTCCTCAAGTAGTTTAGTTCCTTCTTCTGTAGCTCTTGATGAGTTGCTACTGGCTTTAGAAAGTGTAAGCCATATACTAAGAGATGCGTCATCTTCTATAGCGGTTTTATCTATTCTAGCTAACATTACAAATTTTTTATAAGTTACTTTTTGCTGAGTTAGCCGTGACCTCATTCGTGAGAGTCTCATTCTGGCGGCAGAAAGTATATTCTCTACCTCAGGCAATGATGTATTTTTTACTAAGAATTTTACATCAATTTGCGTTTCGTTCCATTGTTTTGTTTTAGTAAGAAACACTGTTAAAAGCATTAGCGGATTTTTGTTTTCGCCTTCTAGAACTACTAAATCCTGGCTAGCCAATTCACTAACTACTTTTGCTAGTACACTAGTTTGTTTCATTTATAATTACTCCGTTTTCTGGCTAATAGTTATTGAAACTATTTTAAGTTTGTTCATAGTTAAGTTTGCGTACATTCGCATTAGCGAGTCGAATGATTTTGTGGTCCAAGTTATTCTTAACTTGTCCAATGGACGTTCATAGACTACTATAAACTCTGGTGAGTCAAGAGGTAGTTCGTTGAACGATATTAGTAGATTATTTGTCATCTGGTGTACTTTCGATATAAAGTATATGACTAAGATGTAAGTAGTTCAGCCATTCTTGAACGGCCATATAGTTTCCATAGCTAAGTTGCATTATCGGAAATGTTTTGGTAGTTATATTTTTGTTTTTGGTATGAAGTAGACGTAAGGAATTAGCTAAATCTTTTTTATCAACTACCTTATAATAAATTTTCTTTGTACGAAACCATCTAGGTTTTTCTATTTTAATTAGTACATAATCTTGTAACGAAAAGAAAGTAGTAAAAGGCTTTACATGGTAAACAATTTCATAATCGCTATCATAGACTATAACCTCTGCTATAGTATTATTACTTGCTATTGATTTTGCTAAATCATCGGCGAATGTTTTTATTTCGGCAATAGAAAGCATTTTTGTAAAGATTACTGCTTTTTGTAATAAAGGTTTATAGCTTATTGTATAAACGTGTTTGGCGGATAAATCGTAAGATAAAGATTGTTGATTCATTTTGTTAATCCTTTGTGATTTTTCTGTTATTATGTTAATCTTTGTTATAAAACAATCAATAATAAAATTACAAACTACTAAAATTATCCTCGGTCTTCAAAAATATCTAATACTTCTGGCGAAAATCTAATATCCTGGCGAATACCTAAATACACAGCTTCGCGAAGTGAGCCTTTTGTTAATGCCATGTATTCAATTTCTACCATTATAGGACTAGTAGCTAGGCTGTTTATATATTTAAATAGTTCGTCTCTTTGGCAGTCCGTAAATCCTGTTCCTACTTTTGATTGATTACCGTTTCTGTCAGTAACTACTATTGCTCCAGTAGTGCCAGCACACTTGCCCTCGCCAGGTATAATCTCGCTAAGTCTGAATGTGCCGCGTTTTTTAAATTTAATTTTAAGCCAGTCGCTTGTACGATTATTATTGATTGTCTCATTAATCGATTTAATAATCAAGCCCTCTGCTTTTGATTCGCGAAGTTCATTTATTAGCTGTATTAATTCTATTTTAGTAGCTATTAAGTAACTACAAGAAATTCGGCTAACATGATTGCATTCGCTAAAGCCAAGGTAAGATAACGTATCATAGTAGCGATGTTTAGCAATCTGGCTAATAGGCTGCAAACCACGATTAGCATAATACATATTGTATATATGATAATGTAACGTTTCTGTTTCAATATCTGTGGCATTTCTATTAGCGAGGCCATTCACTATTCTAAATGGTGCAGTAGCTGAATCATCCTGAAGTTCGCCATCTAATACAATAACTGGATATTCATTGGTTAATACTTTAGTTTCTCTGGCATAATCTGGGTTGTAGTGCGATTCAAGGTCTTTGACTATATGGTCAATAGCTAGAATTTTATTTCCAGCGCGTGTATATGGCCACGCTTTTATCTGTGTAAAATCTTTGTTTGGTATTATAATAATTTGACACCTGATACCGTCAAGTTTTGACTCGGCTATTAAAGGATATGTAAGATTATTTAAATTATTTTGCCAATCTTTTAAAGTTTTAGCTAGTTTAAAACCAAAGCCGTCAAGCCTAGTAGTGATAGGTAGCTTATCAGGCAGTAGATAGTGCTCGTTTTCGTCGTAGCGATAGGCATTGTTAGTTAAGTTGACTTGTTTAACAGATATAGATTTCGCTACTGGCTGTAAGTTTGCCATATTTTTAATATCTAATTTAAAATTTAGTTTCATTTTGCTTTCCTTTTGTGCGGCCGCTTATTGGCCTAGGTTTTGTGATACCATGAATTTTGTAGTTATTATCTAGTGAACAGCCAGTTAATTTACTAAACTTAATGCCGTTTTCTAATTCTATGGTTTTGTTACCAATAGCTTTTACTGTACTAAATAGTAATTTATTAGGGTTTGCCTTAGCATAATAAAAACACCGGCTGCCTTGATATGTTACTTTTGGTAGGCGTTTAATAGCTTGATAAGGCGTACGGTCATAGCAGCCCATATCTTGCAACCCGTATTTTGCATTAATTATTGCTGCTTTCATTTTTTTTATCCTTTCAATAGCGAATACTCTGCAATTTGGCGCTACACATTTTGAGATTATTGTTTTATCACTAGTGAGAATATCGTACATTGGTTCACGAGTTGGGTAGCTAGACGTAACGTTAACAATAGTTCCACTACCAATCAAATATTGGTTATAGTTTGTTAGTCTATAATTAATTTTTGTGCCTATTTTAATAGGCTTAGATTTAAACATTTGTCCTTTATAGAAATAAATTTTTTGACTCATTTTGTTACACTCCTTTTGGTACTATTTGTTCATAGTTGTCGTCAGTTGCTCGTGATTCAGCTTCTGCCAAAGAAAAGTTTTTAGCTTTTTCTTCAATTGTACTGCCTTTAACTACTTGTTTCCAAAGGGCTTTTGATAATCCGCGTAACGACCAATCATTATATATAAGATATAGCGTTTCTTTGGCTCTGGTTACTGCTGTATATAGCCATTCTCGAGAAAGTAGCCTATTAGAAGCTGAGTGGCAGATTACCACCACGTTTCTATACTCGCTACCTTGTGCTTTGTGGCAAGTAATTGCATAAGCTAAATATAAGCCCCGCAAAGCACCTACAGTTGATATTGTTATAGTTCTAGAATCCTCTGACCCAACTGGTTGGTAGGCTATTGTTACACAGTGACTAGCTTGTTGTTCTTTAGTTTGGTTTTCACTATCTAACGAAATATTATCAACTAGTTTGTCAATATCAATTGATGCCGCTACTCGTTGCGCTTCAGCTAAACGATTAGAATTATCTCTGACGTCGTCACTATTTAGTTCTTGCGCTTCACGACTAATTTCGGCAAATCCGGTATATTCGCTATTTAACGAAATTTCGGTTATATAACCCGTCATGCCGTTTAAAATTCCACTAGCATAATCATTTGCTGTAAACATAACTTTATCGCCAATAGCTAAAAATTTAGTTTCCATGCCCGCACGAATAAAAGTACGGGTAGCTGGATTAAACATTTCGGCAAGCTTACGATTTAGCGATTCTTGTCCAAGTAGTCCAACATTTTGCGGAGTAATTATTTGGTCAATAGCGGGGTCATATTTATTGTTTTGATAAAGCATTTTGATTACTGATAATACCGTTTTGTAGCCGTTAAATTCACTATTCTTTTTATCATAATATTCATATGGTAATTCTTTGGCTTTTACTTTATCTCGCTCCTGAGGTGTTAGCGAACCAATATCACACATACGAAAATTTGGTTTATCATTATCAACTACTGGCATTTTTCCGGCTATTATTCTATGAGCATTTGCAATAATTGGGTTGTCTAATGCCTGGCGATGAATTTTCGTCAACGTTGACGTAACCCAATGCGGCGAAGATAGTGCATAGCCTAAAATAGATTTTCCCATTACAGCCGGTAGCTGATTAATATCACCAATGAGCACTATTTTTAGTGAGTCATCGATTTTTAGGGCATTGAATAGGTTATTCCATAGCTCAACGCCTACCATACCGGCTTCATCGATAATAATAATATTTTGTTCTATTTTGCAGCTAGCGTCGCGGCGTGGCAAGAATATAGTTCTAGTTTTCGCCTTTCCGTTTTCGTCAATGTAGTCTTCTTGAATAGGCGCGTATTCTAGTAAGTTGTGAATTGTCATACATCCGTTTTGTAGCTCGTTTGGCACAGCTTTACGCAACTGTTCAACAGCTTTACCTGTAAATGAAACAAAAGCTACATTATAGCCTTTAAAATTAGCGCCATTGCAGCGTTGATATTCTAGCGGTTTAATAAAACCTAATGTTTGTAGCCGATTAATAACTTCTTTAACTACTGTAGTTTTACCGCTACCAGCTGCGCCTATTAAACAATTATAGCGATTATTAATAATATTGTTAATAGCTTTAAGCTGTGATTCGTCCCAAGTAAACGTTTGCGAAGAATTGGTTAACGGTATTGTAGTTCTAGCGCTTTCGTTTGAAGTAGCGGGAGTAATAGAATTTTTGGCCTGTTGGTTTACTACTAATTTAATCGGAAGTTTAAAAATAAACGGTTTTGAATTTTTAGCTTGTGAAGTAGGTTTATTATTAATATCGTTATTTGCTTCTTGCTTTTCTATAAATGATTTTGGTAGTTTAAAATTAAATTTTGTAGTATGAGTTTCGCCAATATTAGCAGTTGATTTTGTCTTATTGTTATTGTTATTTTCGTTTTCTTCGTTTTCTTCGTTTTCCGGCATAGCCTTATCTAAGTTTTTTAAAATTTTGTTTTTTAGTCTATCTTTCGCAACGGGACTAAACTCGTTTTTAATTTTGTTATATTCATTTATGTTTAGTTTAACATTATTTTTCGCTACATCATAAAAAGACGTTTTTAATTTTATTTTAACTTCGGACATTTGACAAGCTCCATTGATTAGTTTATTTAGCTAATCAAGTTTAATTTTAATTTTATTGTAAAATTCTTCGCTTAAGTAGCTTAGTAGTTCGTTAACTCTGTGCGGCGGTGTTTTATTATCTGTACAATCAAATAAATTATATATTGTTTCTGCACAAAAAAGTTTTATTTCAGTTTGATAGTATTTTTTTATAAAAGTTAGAAAAGATGAATTAATTAAACTAGATTCTGTTAAGCTGTTAGACTTAGCTTTTAACCTAGTTTGTAATAAAAAATAGTAATCATAAACAGGAATTATATTTTTTATGCTAACAAACTTTGCACGGCAAAATTTACGTAGCGCCAAAATAAAAGATTTATTATTAGTTACTTTTATATTTATTTCAGTATTAGCGTAAAGGTTTTTACTAAAATTAGTGTTAGTTAAATATTCTAACAGTTCGCAAAGATTGTTTATTTCTTCAACTTGTTTAGTTGTTGGTTTGTTGTTATACATTTTATTGTTCTTTCTTTCTAATGATTATTTTAGATGTTAATTTAATTTTAGTTAATTGTGATAAATTTGACTTGCTAGTTATTTCTTCCATTTTGCCGGAATCATCAAATTTAACTAACCCTTTATTAATCTTTTCAGCTAAAGGCAATGCGCGGCGTGCTTGTAACTCCCGCTTAAAACTGTCTTGCTGGGTTAAATAAAGTTCGCCGATGATATTATCTAAATAGCCGAAATTGTCTTTATAGCGCTTTAATTCGCGAAAGATTTTAATCGCGTTATTTTTTTCAGTTTCTTCGTCTAATTTCTTTTTGCGGTGTGCTTGGCGGATTAGCTCAATGTCACGTAGAGTCAATTCTTGAGCATCGCTTAACGCATAGCGAAGTTTAAACTTGTTAATTAAAAAGCTAACCATATCGGTAAGCGCATTTATAAATTTACCATCAAGGATAAGTAGCTTAATTTTATCAAAGGATGACAGCGAAAGATTATTTAATTTTTCACAGGTTGACAAACCAGCCAAAGACAAGAACAAAACTAATTTGTTGTTAATTTTTGTTAGTTCATCATCTGTAAATTTGTAATCATCTAATTCGCTAGCAAATCGGCAAAAATCACAATCAAATAAAAATTGCCCCTCAGAGGTTAACCTAAAATTATCCTTAGACTTATAGGGCAGATATTCTAAACTCGATTCCATAAGCTTTTTAATAGCGAAAAACATAAATTCACGGGGTGAAGCTTGCCGATGGTAGTCTAAAGTCTCAGTATCTGTATAAATCCAATCAGCTAAATAGCTATTATTAAACATAAAATTCTTTTCAATTTTTTCGCAAGTTTTGACTAAATCATAATTACTAGAATTAAATAAATTTAACAATTCGCTATCAGTCAAATAGCCTTGTAGCTTACCAGTTTTCCGGCAGCGTTTTTCTGTCAAATCGTAATCGTAATTAGCTATTATATTGTTTTTAATAGCTGTTACAATTTTTAGTTGTTCTTCGGTTAAGTTTTCAACTTGTTCAATAATTTTGTTCATGTTATAAACCTCTTTGTTATTGTTAATAATTTATATTACTTTTTAATATAACATTTATTTATTAATAATCAACTATAAAATTCAATAAATCAACAAATAATTTAATAGCGTTGTATTGTTTTTATTAGTACGTTTATTAGTATAACAATAACGTAACGCATAACAAACTAACGATAACGTTTAATTCTGGGCGGCAGGTGTGGTTATATGTTACGTTATTACGTTATACTTTGTTATTGTTATTTTAACAGTCTCGCTACTACCTAATTGTCCGGCTAATTATTATTATAATCACTACTTACTATTACTATTTGTTACTGCTTATTACCCTTATTTAGTCTATCGATAATCACGCCCTTTTACGCGAATTAAAAATTCGTCTCGCTACTAAATTTATTTAACTAAGTGTAATTAACTACTAATAACCTATAATAGCCTAAGTATAGCTGCAATCGCTTGGTTTGGTGGTTTGGTAGTAGGCTAAGTATTAGTATAACATAACAATAACGTAACGCATAACACGGGGGTTCGGGCAAATTTTATCGTTATCGTTAGTTAGTTACTGGGTGTTATATGGGTGTTATTGTTACTCCGCCAATAGCTTATCAATTAATTAAATCAAATAAAACTAACTTAGCAATTGCCGCGTTGTCGAAAGAACAGATAATGCGCCAGTCTCATAATAGGCTACTAAAAATTTAATTATCGCAATAAAAAAGCCGCAAGTTGTTAGCTTACGGCTTTTAGAGCTAGTTAAGTTAATTAATTGATTAAATCAAATCATCGACATTAAACAGTTCTTCGCTTTCGTCGTTTTCGTCGGCGATAGTCATCTGATTACGCGTCTCAATCATTCTATCGACTACAGCGGTAGGCTCGTTTGCAGCGACAAGTTTGGATTTAATGTTGGTAAGAAGTTTATCAAAGATTGTTTTGCCGGATTCCGGTTCAATCATAAAGCTAAATACCTGCTGCGCAAGGGCTTCGTTTTTCATAGCTTCAATGATAGTTTTCTGGGTAATAACAGCGTTAGCGCTCGGGAATTTGGCAAAACGTTTACGCAAAGCCGGGCAAAGTTCGGCAACGATTTTCTTAAACGCTTCACTGCCAGTAGTAGCGCGGGAAGCTGTCAAGAAATCTTCAACCGTTCGCGGAGCAGTGTAAACTCGCTTGTTAGCTGCCGCGTTGCGTACGTTGTCGCGAATCTTTTTAATAACAGCTGCGTCGTATGACTGTTTCAAAAAGTTCATTCCAATTTCTGACTTAAGAACAACGTCAAATTTCGGAGTAATAGCAAGCACGCAATAGTTAAGCTGGCTGCCTTCGCCGCGTCCGTCGTAAATCGGGAACGTCTGCAAAACATGGGTTTCAGCGTCGCCAAGATTAAGAATTGTGTTGCCCTCGCTATCAGTGGTTACAATGCCGCTTGCGTCAACCATTTCAACCGGAGGATTGGCTGCGCTGCATTCTTCTTGAAGTTTTGTAATTACTTCGGCGATTTTATTTTCGTCGTTCAGTTCAAGAACGTTGTTAACTTCGATTAATCTTTTTTCTTTTGTCATTTTTAAACCTTTCATAAATTAATTAATTAATTTAGTCCACCTCGGACAATTGATAATTTAAATTAGTTTATTGTTTATGTCAAACAAAAACTAAGTAGTTATTAACAATAATTTAAAAATAATATTAGTAGTTAAATTTAAATCAAATCAATACATCGAGTTAAACACCACCAAAGCTAAAAGTATTGAGGCAAACATGCCAGTAAGATTTAATAAAAAGCTTAACAATCTTATTAAACCCTGTTCATATTTAACAATCTCGCTATTAGCTTTTTTAGCTTCATCTTTGTTAGAGCAAAATTTAGCTTGAAATCTTAACCACTCTAACTGCTTTTTAGATAAATTATTTTTTCTAAACATTTTCAAAACTCCTTTGTTGTTGTTAACAGTTATTATATAGCACTTAACTAATAAATAGTCAATAGCTTTTTATAACTAATTTAAAATAATTTAATTAACTACCGCCTTTTATTGCCGGCTTAAAGTTTGTCGCTAAAAATATGACGGTACTCAAACCCCCAACCGCGCGATGGCCCCTAGCCTATAAATACTCCCTCTCACAAAATTTTCCAAAAATTTTTAACCTATCGTATACTGATAAGTAGCGAATAACCTGATTTAAGAAAATATAATAGCGAGAGTACATGAACTATTGATTAGGTTTAAAAAGTGTGTTAATAAAGAAAAAGAATTAAAAAGAAAAAAGCTAATTGAAGACACGTTATATGTACCATTAAATTTTATAAATAAAAATAAGGTTTATTTTACAAATACAATATCATACGATATGAATGATGTGATAAGTACAATTTATGAGATATGGATAGAATTAATAGATGCCGAAATACTTGTATCAATAGATAAATATTCAAATATATTTAACTATAATAGTCTATTTTATACGAAACTATTAGATAAATTACCAATAGCAAAGTATTCTTTTGAAAGAGTGGTTGGTTTTAATAAAAAAA
>ERZ779645.170-NODE-170-length-41224-cov-15.310744_pt1 | contig 41224 bp, 27 predicted proteins | sample MGYA00511103_ERZ779645 | MGnify/ENA primary metagenome ERZ779645 (study PRJEB29588, sample SAMEA2158521) | human gut metagenome | biome: human gut; feature: human-associated habitat; material: faeces | place: Denmark | collected 2008/2010 ...
GAAGAGCCCGTAGGCAAGCCCAATACAAAAGGACGTTCGGAAGATGGCTGGAACTGATTGATTCTTTGGGCTACATAATTAGCTGCCCATTCGGAAAGAGCCTGATAATCTGATTCAATAATTACTCTCATCGTATTTCTTTTATTAAGGATAATTCACAACTATATGTTCATTTCTTTTCGGCTAATGCTTCCGATGCAGCCAAACCGTTTCCTTCCTTGATGTCCAGATAACGCTTCATCGCTTCCAGGTAATAATAATCGGCATAGTTAAGAGGCGTATCAATTTCCGAGCCGTGCGGCAAAGAACCGGTAGAATGCATCAGGACGAAACCTTTGTTAGTGCCTTTTTGCGCCAGATAATCTTTGCCCGACAAGCTTTCCAATTGTTTCTGCGCATAATCGAAATACCTTTCTCCATCGGGCACCATCGTACTCAGTTCTAAAAATGCCGAAGCGATGACCGCACCTGCCGAAGCATCACGCGGCGTATCTTTCTCTACAGGTGCATCAAAATCCCAATACGGAATCAAATCACTGGTGTTCACCCGTTTCATAATCATATCTGCTACCTTGACCGCCTGATTCAAGAACACGGTATCTTTGGTTTCCCGATAACAGGACGTATATCCGTATACCGCCCAACCTTGTCCACGTGCCCATGCCGATTCGTCGTTCTTGCCCTGATGAGTCATCCGGTATTGCACGGTACCGTCGTCGTTATAGCTTACCAAGTGATACGATGTATAGTCGGGACGGAAATGATGCTTCATCGTGGTAAGCGCATGTTGGACTGCTACCTCTTTATATTTAGGGTTGCCGGTCAACCGGCTCGCACTGAACAGCAAATCCAAGTTCATCATATTATCAATAATGACCGGGAAATTCCAATACCCGAAATCCCACGAACGGATACAACCTATCTGGGGGTCGAAACGGGCACACAGGTTATCGGCGGTCTTTACCAATACATTCTTGATGGTATCGTTCGGAGCCAGCCGCAACGCATTCCCGTAACTGCAATTAATCATGAAACCGACATCGTGGGTATCTTTTGCATCCGATATCGGATACAGCATGTTCGTGTACTGAATGGCATACTTCTTCAGTTCTTCATCACCGGTCAACTCATACGTGTACCACAAGCTTCCGGGGAAGAATCCGCTTGTCCAGTCTCTTATCGAACATAAACGAAGTTTCCCCAACTTATCGGCTGGCGGAGGCGCCAACAAGGAATCTTGAAACGTAGCCGGATCGCGTTGCAATTGACGGACCAGAAAATCCATCGAATAACCCGTCCAAAGCGAACGGGGCATAAGAGTGGAATCACCCAAATCAGAAGCCGTCTGTTTCAACTGGCAGGATGCTACATCCAGGGCATGAGTCACCCATTCATCCGATTGCACCGAAGGTTTTTCACTACAGGCACATACTCCGATAACCAGAGCCATACCCAACACAGGAATAGAAATTGTCTTCATACTATTACAATAAAGTCAGCTGTTACTATTAAATTCTTATCACCGCAAAAGTAAAACGATGCAGCCAACTTCGGTTTCTCTTATGTGGAAAGGAGTTTCAATCCCGTCAAAACAATTTCATTCCTGTAGAAAAAACTTTCATTTTTGTTGAACAGCCCCACCCTTGGCATATTCAGAAGGCATACAACCTATGTATTTCTTAAAACTGGTAGAGAAATACGAAGGGGTGCTGAAACCTACCATCGTGCTTATCTCCGCCACGTTGTACCTTCCTTCTTTCAATAATTTGCACGCTTGGTTAAAGCGTATTTTCCGGATAAATTCTGTTGTAGACTCTCCCGTTATGCCCTTCATCTTGAGGTGGAGCGAAGAACGGCTCATGCCCATTTCCAGCGCAAAGTCATCGGCAGAGAAATCAGGCTTTTCCAGATTCTTTTCTACCACCGAGACCGCCTTCGACAGGAATTCCTCATCCAGCCGGTTCAAGGCAATCTTTTCAGGTTCTATCTCCAATGATTTTGAATAATGCTCGATGGCACGATAATGGGTACGAAGAATGTTTTTGATTTTCATTACTACCACCGAGAGAGAAAAAGGCTTGGCTATGTAATCGTCTGCCCCTACTTGCAGGCCGTCCAACTGATCTTTTACCTCTGCCTTGGCAGAAAGGATAATGACGGGAATGTGACAAGTCTTCAGGTTCTGTTTTACATATTTGCACAACTGTATACCGTCCATAACGGGCATCATCACATCCGTTAGGATCAGACTGATTTCTTCGGTTTTCAGCAGCTCTACCGCCTCTTCTCCGTTTTCCACTTCCTTAACGATAAAGAAGCGTTCCAATCCGCGACTCATATAGTGCCGGATTTCATCGTTGTCTTCCACCACCAGTATGGTTTCTTTCCGGTCTGTATCCACATCGGATTCTGCCGGTTCCAGTGCCTCTTCCGTATCTACGATATACATATCCCGCGCATTGGTAGAATAGACCGGCTCCTCCTGTTGTGTTCCTCCGGACAATTCCTCTTCGGCATAGGCTTCCCGCGATAAAGGCAAGTAAACGGAAAAACAACTACCCTTGCCCACCGCACTGTCCACTTCTATCCGCCCGTGATGCAACTCTACCAGTTTCTGCACCAGCGAAAGCCCGATGCCGCTTCCGATGTGCTCGCTTTCCACTTGATAGAAGCGTTCGAATATCTTTGCCTGCTTATTGACGGGAATCCCTACCCCCGTATCCTGTACCTGCAAAAGCAAGTCATCACCTGCCGCCTTCAAGTTGACGAAAATACTTTGTCCGTCGTTCGTATATTTGAAAGCATTAGACAGAAGATTGTTCAATATCAGTTCGATATAACTGGCATCACACCATACCTGCCGACCACCCAGTTCCGAACGCAAGTTATAATCAATGTGCTTCTTACGTGCCAGCGGTTCATAGTAACGGAAATTCTTTTCCACAATCTGACCGACATTGATGCATTTGACACGCAATTCGAATACCCCTTTCTCTGCTCTCCGATAATCCATCAACTGGTTGACCAAATGCAACAACCGGTCGGTATTGCGTTTCATGTATTCCAGCTGGCTACGTACCCATTTATCTGTCACCTTGTCCAGCAAGTCCTGCAAGGGAGCCACTATCAGCGTAAGCGGTGTACGTAATTCGTGAGAAATATTGATGAAAAAGCGTGTTTTCACCTCCTGCAATTCTTTCTGGCGCACCTTATCTGCCCGTTCCCAGTAAAAACGGATGACTAGAGTTATGACACCTATTATCATCAATGCGAACAACGCAATCGCCCACCATGTCTGATACCATGCCGGAAGTACCTTTATCTCCAGGCTGGTCACCTCGTCACACCACTTGCCGTCGTTATTGGCTACCTTTACCAGGAAATTATACGTACCGTGAGGCAAATTAGCATACGTCGCCCACCGCTGGTTATCGTCTACAACAAACCAGCGCTTGTCATATCCGTCCAATTTATAGGCAAACGTATTGTGCTTATCGGCTATGTAATTCGACACGACAAAGCTCAATGCGAAAGAAGACTGCTTATGATTTAAGGTTATCCGGTCCGTCAGGCTGATATGCTTCTGCAAGATGCCGGTCTGGTCATTGGGATGAACCGGATCGCCGAACAATCTCAGCTCGGATATGACCGCTCGCGGAGCGTATGGATTGTCCTGAAGACGTTCGGGGTGGAAAGCCGTAATGCCGTTGATGCCTCCGAAATACATCTCGCCCGATGAAGCCAGACAACAGGCATAGGGAGTAAACTGATTGCTCTGCAGGCCATCCACATCCGTAAAGTTCCTGAACTTCCGGCTTTCCGGATCGAAGCAGGAAAGCCCGTTATCCGTACTAATCCATAACCGGTGTTTCTCATCCTCCAACACACCATATACGATGGCATCGGGCATACCGTCTGCCACCGAATAATGCACGACACTATCTCTTCCAGCTGAAAAGCCATACAAACCGTTACGGGTCGCAATCCATATATCACCGTCCGAAGCCTCGAATACACCGTAAACCGTAGCCGATTCAAAAGCAGATTCGCCGCTCACCATTCTGACCGAAGAGAGCGAATCTCCTTTACCGGAACATACCGCCAATCCGTCTTCGCCGCCTACCCACAAACGGTTCTCCCGGTCAAGCAGTAAAGTACGGATACGTTTCACACCCAATGAAACATTCCCCTTGATGTCCGAAAACGTTTTCGTCGCCTTATCGAAATGCACCAGTCCTTCTAACGTGCCAATCCATAAATGACGGCCGTCGGCACACGGCTGGATGGCGAATACATTCATATTGGTTAGCCTAGTAGTTTCCGGCATCAGGCTTTCAATCCTGCCCGTACGGCGGTCGAGAATGTTCAACCCTCCCGTATGGGTGCCGATATACACTTTACCGGCCTGTTCGTCTACATAGATGGCCTTCACATCGTTCGAGCCAAGCCCTTGTTCCTTGGTATAATAAGTATATTCCCCGGAACGGATATCGTAATAATTCACACCCCCGTTATTCGTCCCTATCCACAGATTGCCCGCACGGTCTTCGGTGATGCAACCGATGACATTATCATTCAACGAATTTCCTTCGGGCGAGAAACGGATATGGCGGAAGCGCTCGCGAAGCGGATGATAGTAATTCAATCCACCAAAGTAAGTACCCAACCACATGCCTCCCTGCGAGTCCATAAAGATGCTCCGGATAGAGCTTTGCGAAAGGCTCCGGTTCTGGCGGCGGTTGCTGGTATATACCTGAAACCTTCCGGTTGCCTCATCGTAAATATCCAGCGAAGTAAATGTCCCCACCCATAACCGGTTCCGGGCGTCAAGAGCCAACGAACGCACGAAGTTAGAACTTAATCCGTCCGGTCCTCCTGCCGTATAATGACGCAATTCACGTGTAGTCCTATCCATGCGGTAAAGCCCGTCGCCTTCGGTTCCTATCCAAAGGTGATTGCCGTGTTGCAATAAAGTCAAGATTTCCTTTCTTCCCAAAGGCAAAGCATGAAGATGCTCCAATGTCCGCGATGCGAATGAATACATCCACAATCCGTCTTTGGCTCCTATGTACAAAGAATCTTTGCTACGGTATATCGCCGTGGCTTTCAACCGGAACAAATCAGCGGGCAATCCGGACTGCACAAAAGATGTATCCGCTACATGAAACACATACAATCCGGCGGACGTATTGACCAACAAACGGCTATCGTCCACATCGGCGATTTGCATCACCCGGACATCTTCTTCTTTCTGAGGGCAACGGTAATTGCGGAAAGCATCCCTGTCCGCATCGTAATACGAAAGCCAGTTATTCGTACCTACCCATACGCCTCCTTTACCGTCTGCTTTGACGGCATACACCATGTTATCGCCAATGCTTCCGGCATTCCCGGTCTCGTGACGATAGACGGTAAAATCGTATCCGTCGAAACGGTTTACTCCATTAAACGTGGCAAACCACATATTGCCTTGTACGTCTTGGGTAATGCTAAGCACGGTGCTTTGCGACAAACCGTCTTCCAGTCCGATATGGGTAAACGACACCTGCCCCCGCACCCCGGTGCAAGCCCAAACGAGGCATACGATCCCTGCGATTAGATTCCGAATAGGCTGTAATTTCATTTTGTGTTTCTATTTTTCCCAAAAGTAAGAAAAAATATGAATAACCGTACACTTTCTTTACTTTTTATTTGCAGACACACACGCATATAGATGCGCAAGCCCGCGAAAGTATATGCGTGGGGCTGCGCATATAGCTACGCATCAAGCGTTACAATTGTTACAATTACAGTTAATCGAAATTGTTTTTCATGTAAGCGCAACGGACGGAACGAGTAATACATTAAAAATTATATAGTATATATATTATATTATAATATATATACTATATAATTTTATAACCTCTGTTTCTTCCATTGGGAAGTCAATTCAAATTAACTGTAATTGTAACAATTGTAACGCATAAGCAACTACTCCTGATGAATTAAATTAATTAGATTCACCACAGAACACAGAGGCACACAGAATTTTTTTTCCTCTGTGTGCCTCTGTGTTCTGTGGTGAATTATCAATAAGCAAGCGTGCGCTTCTGCCCGTCTACCGAAACCTCAATGCGAGACTCCCCTGCGAAGCGTGCCTTTATCTTCGGTTCCCCTTCGGGTAAGCGGTAGGGACAGATGACGGTGATGTAGCGCAAGGGTTCCGATGCCTTCGGGGTGTTCAGCGATACGGAAGTACGCTCGGTGCGCTGGCGGTAAGCGGTGGAATACCAGCCTTCTTCCTCCTTCAGCACGGTATGGCGGGGTGCGAAGCACTGGAGCTTGACCTGCACATCGCCCTCGAAAGCAGACGAAAGCGCCAGGTGTTCGGGGTCGATATTCACCTTTCCGTCACACAGGTGCCAGTTCAGGTTGACGGTGCCCGTAGCATCGCCCAGTGCCTCGTCTACTATCACGAAGTACGAACCTTCGATGAAGAAGAACGTGCGCCGGTGAGTCAATCCCTTATAACTCTCGTGCTCGGTGACCAAGGATTGCACCTCGCCTTCGGGTTGCCAGCTTTTCGTGTGCGATACGCGGTCTTCCAGGTTCTTCCCGTCCAGCGTCAGGGTATTGTGCGAAGCGGTGCGGCGGAACCAGTTGCGCAGGCGGGTCACTTCCTCATTGCCTTCGTACACATACGAACCTGAGTCGGGGAACAAGTTCTTGCCTTGCACCCAAAGCTCGAACGTGCCGTTATCGGGCTGGCTATGCCATTCTCCCGCCGGTCCGGCTTTGATGACCATCACCGTGGCATCCTTCCCCCACCCGTTCCGGAAGGCGAAGAAGCCCGAATCGAGGAAGCCTTTCGAGAGGTTGGCAGGCGGAAGCCCTTCCTTTCCTTCGGTGGCAAAATACCGGATTTGGGCATTGTCGGGGAAGAGTTTCGCCCAAGCCTTGTATCGGGCAATATCCCCTTTCCGGCTGCCCCGCTTGGCATCGCTGAAGCAAGGATTCGTATAATCGGGGAAGCAGAGGTTCATGTAGAACACAATCATCGACTCAATGGTGTCCGTGTAGCTCTGCGGGAACTCCGACCGGAAACCGTTCACGTCCGCCATGCGCAATGCCTTGCAGAAGATGTCGATGCACGCCGGGTGGTAATGCAAGTCCAGTTCGTATTGCCCTCCGTCAGGATAAACCTGCTTCTTGATTTCACGGTTCAGGATATCGATGCCGCTCTTGCGCCATCCTGCAGCTTCCTTAAATTCGGGAAAGAAAGCCCCTGCATAGAGCACCCGTTGCGCCTCGAAAAGCAGGTGGTTGCCCTCTGCCGAATAGTTGCGCATCACGTGCAGGGCATGGCGGTGGTAATTGCTTAGGAACTGGGTGAGGAAAGCCGGCGTAAACGAAGGCGAAGGCAGGAAGAGCAGGAACTGGTTAATCTGGTCCTGCAAGCGGTGGCTCGCCTCCAGCGGACGCCAGGCGAAACGCACATTCTCCGCCTCGCCCTCGGCATCGTCCTGCAACTCATAAAGTGCCTTTGGTATCTCCACCAAAGGATTCTTCTTTATCCAGTCGGCATACTGAAGCACCCACTCGCGGGCATACTTCTCGTCTCCCGTCAGGCGGTAAGCCTTTCCCATGGGTGTAAACCATTTGTGGCGGTGCAATTGCCAGCGCAATTCATTGTCCTGCACAGGCCAATAGCGCCAGTCGATGTCTTTCCCGTAATTGAACGGAGGCTGGTATCCGTCGTGCACGTAGAAAGTATGTTCCAGCGCATCGTCCGCCCAGCCACGTTCGCGCTCGCTGAGCGAAAGATGTTCCAAGTCCAGGTCGGGCGTAGACACACCCGTCCGCGAGCGGTAATACGCCAACAATTCTTCGGCGGCACGGAGCGTATCGCCCGCATCGCAAGCCGTCTTTACTTTCTCCAGACCGGGATAGTCCAGATTCAGCAACTCGAAAGCACTCCGGTCGAGCACTTGTGCCCGCATCAGGTTTGCCCATAGACAAAGGCAAAGCAGGCAAAAAGTCTTCATGGTTTTGATTGTATTCATTTCTTTTATGTATGTGGTTAGGTATAGCAATTCTAAAGAAACGCGGATTATCGCAGATTCTTTTAATTTACGATTTGACAATTTACTATCTACTATTTAAGCTTTAAATCGTACTTCGTAAATCGAAAAAAAGTAAATCAAAAGAATCCGCGTGAATCTGCGTTTCAAACATTGTTGTTGTAATAAACCAACAGAAGCCTCATCAAAAAAAGACAAGGCTTCCGCCGAACAGTAAAACTTATATGAAACCTACTAAAATAAAGAATTAAGAATGAAGAATGAAGAATCACGTTGACCGTATGGCATTCTTCATTCTTAATTCCTCATTCTTCATTTATATCAGTATCCCGGATTATTCTTTCCTTCGTAATTCGGGTTGCTTTGTATTTCTACCAACGGGATGGGGAGCAATTCGTTCTTGCCGTCCACGAAGTTCTGGTATGCCGGATAAGCGGCATTCGTACCCCGGTTGACCGAGCTTTGCGAACCGAACAGGCGGAGTGCATCTCCCAACACACCCCAGCGGATGAGGTCGAACTTGCGCTCTCCTTCGAAAGCCAGCTCGAAGCCACGTTCCCAATAGAGTGCCGTACGGAAACGTCCCTGTGCCGAACCATCATCGATGAAGGTCAGGTCGTGTGTCGCCTTACGGGTTGCCATCAGTTCTTCATAATTGGCATTTGTATATTCCGTAGCCCCTGCACGGGCACGCACGCGGTTCAGCAAGTTCCACGCCTCGGTGGTATTCCCTGTTTCATTGTAAGCTTCCGCCGCCATCAGCACCACATCGGCATAGCGCAACACGCAATAATTCACATCACCGTAATTCATGTTCTTGTTCCATGTTTCGGTAGGCATCCATTCGCGGCGCCATTTGCCCGGATACCACGAACCGGCATTACGTTCCTGCTTCACGTGTTTCATGCTGTCCGTATTCCAAATGAAACGATAGGTACAGATGCTTACATCGCGGCGCACATCGGTTTCCTCGAAGAAGTCACGCCATTCGGGCACCACAATAAAGAACCCGTTGGCACGTCCCATGTAGTTCGCCATCTCCGAAGTAGGCACTCCCTGCACTTCAGCTACCGAAGGACCATTGTAAATGCCCCACGCTCCACCGTTGCGTGCTCCCTGCTGGTGGAAGAAAGCTATTTCGAAAATACTTTCCTGCGAGTTCAGCACATCTTGCGAAAAATTACGGAACAATTGTTCATAACCTCCGCTATAAAAATCATGATACCCGTTAGCCTGAATGGCTTCCCATTCGCTAATCACGGCATTGAAGTATTCGGCACGCTTGGTATCGTCCGGCCGGGTCATCTGCCCGTCCATTTGCAGGCTATAGCCGGCACGTTGCAGGTAGACACGCATCAGCATGGCTCGCGCCGCTCCCTGTGTTGCCCGTTCGGGGCTGGAGCTTGCATCTGCCCATGGCAGGTGTTCCTTGGCAAAGTTCAAGTCTTCGATAATCTGGTCGTAAATCTCTTCGCGGCTTACCCGTGCGCCGAAAGCGTCCTCATAATTGGACGTATAAGTAGTCTTGAACGGCACATCGCCCCAATACTTTATCAGGTCGAAAGCCAGGAAAGCACGCAAGAAACGGGCTTCGGCATCCAGCTCCTGCAGGTTCTCGCTCTCGGCATACCCGGGCATATTCACAATACCGTCTATCGCCATATTGGCACGGTCGATGCCCTGGTATTTCAATTGCCAAAGCCATTCTACCCATTCATTAGTGGAAGTGACCCGATAGTGCACCATATCGTGTATCGTATTGTCGGAATGGGTACGGGAGGTGTAATACATATCATCGGATGCCTGCCCCGCCATCTCGTACCATCCATAGTGGCGATAGTCGGATATGGAACTGTAAATGCCCATCACCGCCATATCGGCGTTGGCTTCCGACTCGAAGAACGAATCCTTATCGTAGCTGGAATCGGGAGTCTCTGTCAGTGTGTCCTCGCAAGAGGAAAAGACGGCCAGCGAAAGAGCCGCCATTGCCATATAGAATATATGCTTTTTCATTTTACGTCAAGATTTGAAATTAAAGTGTACAAAGAAGAAACGCAGATTTCCGCAGATTAACACAAATTGAAATGATTATTAAAATTATACTCTGCGGAAATCCGCGTTAATCTGTGTTTCTAAACTGACACATATTTGTTGTTACTTAAATCAGAATGCCACGTTCACACCGAAGATAAACGAACGGCTGCGCGGATAAGCGCCGAAATCCACACCCGGAGTCAACGGGCTGCGCATGTTCGACACTTCGGGATCGAATCCGCTATACGGTGTCCATGTCGCCAAGTTATATCCCGTAGCATACAGACGCAGCTTGCTCAGTCCGAGTTTCGTAATCAGCTTCTTGGGGAAACTATATCCTAATGTAATGTTGGTCAGCTTCAGGAACGAAGCATCCTCTACTCCCCATGAGTGAATGTACTTGTCCCCCTCTTCGTTGTCGCGGAACGAAGCCACCGTCTTCCCTGCATTCATCGCCGTAAGCTCATCGGGGTCAGTCACCACCTCGCCTTGTGCATTGACGGTCATCCAACGGTTGGAACTGTTCATGACGTCCAATGCATTGTTGTTTTGCCGCCCCACCTTACTGTTTATCAACTTAGTAGCATTCAGCACATCGTTGCCATAGCTATACGTAAGGAAGATACTCAGGTCGAAACCTTTGTAGGTAAAGTTATTGTTCAAACCGCCGTAGAAAGTCGGAGTGGCATTGCCGATAACGGTCTTGTCGTTCTCGTCAATGATTCCGTTCTTATCCAAATCCTTAAACTTCCAGTGTCCGGGCTGCACACCTATCTGATTGGCGGAAGAAGCCACGCCGTCCTTCAGCGTATACGTCTGTGTAGCGGCATCATAAATGAAATCATCTACCTGATACAGGCCTTCGGTCACGTAGCCGTAGAATTGTCCCAACGGCTCGCCCACGGCAATGCGGTGCGTGCTTTGGTTGTACCCGAACTGGGCTTCATACAGCTGCACCTGTTCGCCGGTCAGTTCCAGCACCTTGTTCTTATAGTGTGAGAAGGTCAGCGTAGTGGTCCAGTTGAAGTCTTTCTTCGCGATGTTGACCGTATTGATGGTCAGGTCCACACCTACGTTCTTCGTTTCGCCGGCATTCACCATCATCGTGGTATAGCCCGAAGAATAGGGCAATTGCGCGCTCAGCAACAGGTCGCTGCTCCGGTTGATGTAAAACTCGGGCGAAATCGTGATGCGCTGGTCCAAGAAACCAAGGTCAACTCCTAGGTTGAAAGTCTTGTTTGCCTCCCATTTCAGGTCTTCGTTCGGAATCTGCGTAGAAGCATATCCCGGCACCAGCTGTCCTCCCATCGCGGTATTGAGTGAAGTAAGCAATGCCAGACTATTGTAGCTTCCGATACGGTTGTTTCCGGCAAGACCGTAACCGATGCGGAACTTCAGGTCGGAGAAGATGTTCAGTTTCTTGATGAACTCTTCCTCTCCCAAACGCCATGCAGCCGACACGGCTGGGAAATAGCCCCACTTGTTATCCTTGCTGAACTTGGAAGAACCGTCGGCACGCATCGTCGCACTGAACAGGTACTTGTCTTTGAAATCATAATTCACACGGGCAAAGAAAGAGATAAGGTTATCGTCATCGTTCAGGAAACTGTCCGAGTTGGTCGGTGTACCCAAGCCCATATCGTTCAACTGGAACTCATCGGTGGGCAAGTTACCTACTTCGGTCAATACATAACGTTCCCAGCGATGCACGTATTCCTGACCTGCCTGCACCATGAGGTGGTGTTTCTTCTGGAACCGCTTGTCGAAAGTAAACACGTTCGAGGTAGAGAAACTTCCGTCCTCCGTATTGCGGATGCTTCCGTAAATGCCGTTACGCAATCCCATAATCGACTCATCGCCATAGAAGAGTTCCCGGCGTTGCGTACGGTAACGCATACCGGTGGTATTACGAAACGTGAATCCTTTGAAGAAGGTATAGGTAAAGCCTCCGTTTGCCTGCAAGGTACGTATCTCACGGTCGTCTTTTTCTTCGGCAGCATTGACCAGCGGATTCTGCACCACATTTCCCGATTCGTCTACCAGCAACGGGTCTCGCCCTGCCAGCAATTCCTCATCGCTTCCCTGAATACCGATAGTCGGACGGTATTGCAGGATTTGAGCCATCTTGTTGAAACGCGCATCGGTCGAGCTTCCGTTCTCGGTCGTACCGTTTCCGGCAACACCTGCACCCCAGATACTGCGCTGGTCGAACTGGAAACGGGCGTTCACGCGCAACTTATCATTTACCTTTCCGTCTACATTCAAAGACAAGTTGTGCCGTTCGCTTCCGCTATACACCATCGCGCCTTCGTCTTTATTGTAGCTGTATGCCATGCCGTACTTGATGCGGTCGCTTCCACCGTTCACACCCACACGGTAGTTCTGCGTAACGGTAGTGCTGCCCATGGTCAGGTCTTGCCAGTCCAGTCCACGGTCGGCATAATTTTCGTGTATTTCCAGAAAACTTCCATAAAGGTTCTGCCAGGCAGGCATCTGCACAGCAGGGTCGGTAGCCCACCCTATCGTACGTTCGTAATCGGCAAGTACGAACTCTTCGGTACTGAGCAGTTCCAGTTGCTTGGCAAGTTTGCGCACGCCCACGTATGCATCAAATGTTACGGTAGCCTTCCCTCCATCGTCCTTTCCACTCTTAGTCGTAATCAATACAACACCGTTCGCACCCCGTGCACCATAGATAGCGGTGGCAGAAGCGTCTTTCAAGACATCGATGCTTTCAATGTCGGCAGGGTCAAGGCTCGACATACCGTCTTCGGTAGGAAATCCGTCGATAACGTAAAGAGGCTCGTTGCTCTGCGTGATGGAGATACCGCCACGCACACGGATAGATGCCTCGGCACCCGGCTGGCCATCGGTCTGTATTACCTGCACACCCGCCATACGTCCGGCTATTGCCTGTGCCATATCTGATACAGGTGTCTTGGTAAGCTCTTCACTCTTCACCGAAGCAACCGAACCGGTCAGGTCCTTGCGTTTCATCGTGGCATACCCTACTACGACTACTTCTTCCAGCAACTGATTATCGGGCTGCAAAGTGACATTGATTTGCTTTTGTCCCTTGACGGGAACTTCTACCGTTTTCATACCGATGTAAGAAAATACCAATACATCTTTTGATGCATCATTAACTTGGATGGAATAGTTACCACTCATGTCGGTAACGGTGCCACCTTTCGCATTCTTGATTGTAACGCTTCCTCCAATCACTTCCAGACCTTCATTGTCGATTACCTTACCAGTCACGGTAAAGCCTTGCGCCCATCCCACCGCTATGCCGACAAAGAAAAAGAAGAAGGCAAACAAGACGCCCTTCATAGTTTTCGGTTTTTTCATAATACGATTTGTTTTAAATTTATGACTAAGTTTTATTATTTTTCATCTGTCGGCAAAGATAACGGGAGAAAACGAACTCTACGTTTTCTCCCGTTAAAAACAATTGCAAATACCAACAATAATATTTCAATTCTGTGCAAAGCGCTTTCGAATTTGTTTAAAAACCCTTCCGGGTGGCTATCGGAGCACGGTCAGTCATTTCCATAACCTGATATTCGCCATCGGTTTCATCATAAAGCAATGACGAATTTGCGTCTTGTCGTAGATAGGGCACACCATCGATTACAGGAGACTCTTCGCCATAACTGAACACTACCGGTTCTGTATGATGACGCACCACAAGCCGGGGACTGTCCGAAGCATTCAGGCAGGCTTCCACCGTCCAGTCTCCACACGTAAACGTATCTCCGTCCCTGCGGATGATATAAGGACTTTCGCCTGCTTCGCATACTTGGATAAGGGTAAGATAGCGTGTTGCAGGCTGATTGTCCGTACTCGCCGTCAGATGCCACTGGTTGGGGTATTCCGCTCCGCCGGTTGCAGGAGGTACCGCAAACTGGTCGGTCTGGGTGATATCCATCTCGCTTGAGCCAAACAATTGGGTTACGGCATAAAAACCGTCCGCTTCATCAGCAGTGCTCAACACCTGTTCTGCTTCGTTTATGTCGAACCGGACCGGACTATGCAACAACCAGTCCCAACGAACCGGCTCGGATGCCTCCAGTTCATCATAAATAAGCACCGTACGCGGATGCAACATCAGGACGTGCCGGCGGTATCGGGTAAGAGGAGTTTCACCGAATCCGTTATCGGGTGTCTGCGTAATGCCTGCCTGGGCAAAATAGTTTACCCACATCGGGTCGTCGCTGATGCCGCAATAGGCATGCGAGGCATCACCGAGCGCATAACTGATGTGATTTCCTCCCAACGCACGGACGATGCTTCCGTATCCCTTGGTGGAATAAGGCTGCCCGATACCGTTCACCAGAATCGTATTGTGGGCACGGGTGTGGCGGTACGACATCAGGTTGTGTGCATCGGCAAACGCCTGGTAATAGCCTGTACTGCGGTACACATCGTGTCCTTTAAATAACAAATTAAACGCATTCTGGCTTGCCGTGGTATGGCTTCCCGACCCGAAGGTACTGGAACGGAACGACAAGGCAAGGTCATTCCCGGCATCCCCCAAATGGCTATGCATCGACACTTCTCCGGCATCGCTGTACCACACCATTTTGGCAGCATCTTCGGGCAAGGCAGACTCGTAAGTCCGATTGGAACACATGCGGTACAAACGCAATTCGTAATCCTGCCGAACCAGCGACTGGCATTCACCGGCATACCACCCGGCATACGCATCGCCCGTCTCGCGTGCCAGATAATCGGCAAATGCAGCCGTAAGCCGGTTGGGCTGGTCGCCATTCTCACTGTTGTCTCCAAAGCCGGTACTCTTCGAATCGGGCGGATTGGTGTAGGCAAGAGCCCGTCCTGCATTGCGGTACCACGGATGTTGCAGGAAGTCGAACCGCGCCACGTAAGAGAACAAGGCAGGCATGTAGGCAAGTGTCTTCACATTGGCAGGGAAATAGCCCGTCCCGTTATGCCAGATGCCATCGCGGTTGAAGCCCGAAGCCGGAGCACGTGCTGTCCAAAGCTCGTAATAATACTTCAATATCGGAAGCGCCTCATCGGCATATTCCGCCTTGTCATACAGCAGGAAAGCCGCCTGTGTCAGGATACGCATGTTCTGTTGCCAGAAATGATTGTCGAAGATATGGTTTTCTTCCACACCGCATTGCTCCTGATACGAATGACGCAGGGCACGCATCATCAGCTCCTCCGCACCCGAACGCTGCGTGGCGGTCAGGCGTCCGTAGAGCAAATCGTAAACCGCGGCATGAGCCAAAGTCAGGGCAGAGGTCGTAAAGTTATCGGTAAAGAGTTGTGTATCCGTAGGAGGCAGGGCAAGCATCGCATCCAGTAGCTCTACCAGCTTATCGGCATACCGTTCGTTTTGAGTCAGGTAATACGCATGATACAGCCACGTGGCATGCTGGCGCAAGGTCTCGGCATCGGCATAAAGGTCCATGGCACCGTAGTCCGCCTCCAATGCTATCGAGGCGCGCGCCGTCAATTGGCGGTATTCGGGATGAGATGTCACGTTCTGCCTTGCCTCACCGATATACGGATTGAGGAAACAATACAGACGGGGATGCACACGGGGAGCATTCTCCAGGAAGTCTTCGAAAGGCGGAGTAACAAATACCGGCGTCTCTGCCTTTACCTCGAACGCATACGTCTCGCTCCATACGCCGGGATTGGCACCTTCGGCATCGGTACTCCGGAAACGCCAGTACCACGTGCCGGCATCCAGTGCCCGGTGGAGGTTATACATACACCCGTCTTGCGGCTCGCTGATTTCGGCATCCGCAAAATCTTCTGTACGCGAAAGGGCATACTGGAGTCGCTCGCCCGTCTTCATGGCTTGCGGGACAAGGAAAGGAGCGGGATTGACAATCAGTTCGTTCGATGTCTTGGGATAAGGCTGGGTGCGCACTTTGTCCTGATACGCATCCGGATAGGTCGTTTCAGGCTGCGGCACAGAAGGTTCCGGCTCTACTGCCTCATCGGAACAGGCAGGGCATCCCAGCCAACATACCGCCAAGGCAAGCATCGGCACATAGCACCGGAAAGGCAAGAAGTTTTTTTTCATTGCATGATGTTTATAGAATGTTGAAATTACTGTTCGTAATGATATGAGAGTGTGCATTTTTGTTGATGCCATCATTGAATACCGGCTACACAGAATGCACAAATCTATACGTGCATGGTATACATAAATATTTGTAAAGTGGACAACACAATAATATACGTATAACTGCGTTTCCGGTAAGATTAATAATCTTCACGCTGTAAGATTAATAATCTTCAAGCCGTAAGATTAATAATCTTACAAAACGGGCAGTTCATTTACCGGATTGTAGCAGCCGGTTTTCCGGGCTGGATTGTTCCTTTGCTCTGCGTTTTGGTATCTCCCGCATATAGCAAGATGCACCTATGTTCATCGGCATACGAACATAGGTGCATCAGTTATCGGATACAGGTTCTTCGGACCATGAATCCTGCTTACGAGCCAAGCCCGAAAGTTCATGCAAAGAGAATGTGTTCCCGAAACGTCCCGTATCGGTCACGCCGATTCGTTTCCATTCATTATTAACCGTTCATTTACCCCTCGGCATAACTTCACCGGTAAGTATCGAGACACAACCTCTAACGCACTAACTAACGAACCATAACACTATTCCAACTCTGTTTACAGTATGAGTCCGATGATACCATGAACAATTCCTTGATTATTCGAAGATGGTGACTACAGGGAATACCACAGCGGAAGCACCTGTTCCAATGGTTTCAGGACTATCGGATGTTCCATCTGTAATATTATAAATAATACCCTGAAGTCCTTCTGCGGTTACCGTAGAAGATGCGCAATAGTAATTACCCGTATAAGCAGCTTTCAGCGCAGCAATCAAGTCTGCATTTGTTGTAGCCAAAGCTGCCTGCAGCTGTGCAAGGGAAGGAATATACCATTCGCTCAAGTTTTCTGATGCTGTAGCTTCTACCAGACTGTTATTAAAGAATGAGTTGAACATCTGATAAGCTGTAGCATCACTTGCCTTTCCTAGAGCCGTTTCAATAGCAGTACTGAAAGCCAATCCAGCATATGCATTAGCAGCATCATCTGTTACTGCCAGACCCAAATCTGTATAAGTACCTACTATGTTACGATTCGTAGCCTTATTTAATGACATGGCGTATGCCTCTACAGTCTTACCTTCTGCATAAGTAGAGTTATCATTTTGACCTCCTAATGCGAATACCACAGCGATAGCTTCTTCAGCAGTTGCTACTTTTTCACCATTGGTATTGATATAGTCGCCTACTGCAAGCTCAGTAGAAGGTGTCGGGTCTGTTCCGGGTTCTTCTGTTCCGCCTTCTTCACCAGTATATTCATTGTCGATGATAATGTCTACTTTAATAGTTTCCTCTCCCGGTTGAACAGGATTATCTTCATCCGGTGTTAAATAAACGGCATTGTTGGAAGAAGAAGCCTTTTCTTGCATTTCAGCAGCTGTTATTGAAATGCTCTTGCCTATCTCATCCGAAGCACTTGTAAATTTAATATTCGTATTCTTTGTTACTGTACTGTTCACGGGGAACACATAGCAGTAAAAAGCCAAATCGCCTGTAGATACATTCAATGTTTCATTGATGTTCAACTGAAGAGTTACAGCAGCTGATGCGGTTTGATTCAATACGCTATATCCTTGCATAGCATTGATGCTCGGCGTAATGATATCCAGTCCGGTCAATCCCAATTTCTCCAGATCTGAAGCCTTGATGGCAATGCGGCTAAAAGGACGCTTCAAAGTAATGCTACCACCAATATTTGCAGCACTTGCCACAGCACAAAAAGCATCGGCAGCAGGATTGTTAAAAAGCTTTACATTCTTATTCAAATTGTATTTCACTTCAAGCAAACTTGTCGCATTATAGAGAGCGGACTTACTCGCTTCAATATCACTTCCTTCTACATAGTCTGCCCAAAACAGATAGTTGGCTGCACCTTCCGGAGCTTCAAACTCAAAGCTTGCCTTGCCATCCGTTACAGCAACGATTTCATTAAAACCTTCAATCAATGTGCCTTCCGCATTTACCGCCTGGCAAATACAACGCATTACATAGCCTTCTACATCTAATGATTGGCTCGCACGAGTGACAAGCGCTTCATCCGAAACATTCACGCTCAGTCTTACCATACCGTCATTACTACCCGTACCTGAGGTAGAAACAATCTCTTCTTGGCTACAAGATGCGAAAAGCATCCCGAATACTGCCAACAACGAATACAAAAAATTCTTTTTCATGTGGTTAAGGATTTAAGTTAATATTATAAGTTAATATTATAGTTTATGGTTATTCTTATTCTACTGTAACACCAAGATCGGTTTCGTTATCGTAATCCGGATCTATGCCGATTCCGCCTTCATCTTCTCCGGGTTCATCTCCTCCTTGTCCACCTTGGTCATCACCGGTCAGGAACTCACCCGTCCATACGGTATTCTTGCCCCGTTCAAGCGGTACATTGAGTACGGAATTGGCTACGGTTACGTTTTCTTCGTTCACGATTTCAATTTCCATCGGGACGGAAGCGGAACCCTCGTTGGATACAAATACATAATCGAACCCTACACGTAGTACGTCAGTACCTTCCTCGGGCAATTCGAACGAAGTGTTATATTGCATGTACATCAGCGAGTGCTTAGGCACATTATCGAGGGCGTTATAGCCTACCGGCAAATAACCGCTATACTTGATACGCGCGGTAAAGGTTTCGCCATTGACTTCACCATCGGCTACACGTTGCAGGAAGTCTGCCACATCGGTTGCAATCAGTTCGTAACGTGCCACGGGACGTTGGAGCGTTACATCCTGCTCGACCACCGCTCCCCACTGGTCAGCGTAAGCGGTAAGGTCGAGGGATGTAGTGCCCACAAACACATCTTTATATTCAGTATTGCCCGTATGAGAAGCACGGTTCGGGATTACAGGTACCAGACTTTGGGTGTTGTAGTGCAAATCTTCTTCGGGAGTCTCGGCACTTACATAGTCTTTCCATACCACCAACTGGTACGAACGGGCATGCAGTTTCATGCTGACCGGCAAAGAAAGATGCGTGCGGTCGGTAATGTTCTCTACAAACACCTGTCTTGCCACAGGCTGGCGGTTGAAGTATGCCTCTACAATGAAACGGTGCAGGTAATCAGTATTGGCAGAAACCCGTGCACTGCTATTCTCTTCATTTCCCTGCTCGGGCAAATTCAAGTCGAGCGTCAGGTTTACTTCCACATTCACTTCTGTCGGGTCTACACCCAGCTCGCCATCGGCGGTCAGTTCGGGTTCCTCGTGCAAGGTGCAGGCAGCCATCAGGAAGGGCAATGCCAACAAGCCTGACCAAAACTTTCGTATATGTCTGTTTCTTTTCATGGAATGTTCGTTTTAAGTTCGTTTAAAAACGGTATACTAATGATGCACCTACCTTTGTCGGTCCCCAATAATGGCGGATGCGGGTGTCTATCTGCGCTCCGTTGTCTATATTATAATAGGTATCATACTTCATATTGGCATATCCGAAGCCTACGGTAAACTCTGCTCCCCAATGCTCGGACAAGGGAAGCTTATACCCGTAGCTCAATCCGGCTCCTGCCAAGGGGCGTCCGGTATCCTGATAACGGCGGTCATCCCATTTCAAATTGTACCATCCCACATGGGCATGCAAGCCGAAGAAATGGCCTTTGCCGGTTTCCTGTCCCATCCACCAACGCAATTCGGGCTGGATAGCGGCTATGCGCAACGCCTTGTCGGGTTTCGCATCCCACAAGCTCCACATCACCGGGATATCTACCGTCATGCGGGAATGCACCTGCACTTCGTAGTCCAAATTCAATACACCGATGGCATCGTAAGCAATGTTGGTCTTCAGCGCCATATAACGTCTGTCTGAAACAGATACGGTTTTCTTGTCTTTCTTGCGCTTTTCCGAAGCACGGGCTTTGCCTTGCTCTTTGGCTGGCTTCTCTTTTGTTTGTGCCACATTCTTTTTCGCCTGTGCTACATTCTTTTTCGCCGAAGGATTGTATACCGCAGTTTCTTCGGGTAAAGCCGAAGTCTGTATGCGGGGCTTCTCTACCGCTTGCGCCATTGCCCCTAAGGGCAACGCCGCTACGGCAAGAGTAAAGCAGGTATGTAAAAATCGTATTTTTAATCTCATGGCTGTAAATAAGTTTTTTAAGTTCTTAAGTTTGTGGGTTCTTGAGTTTTTAAGTTTGTGAGTCTTTAAGTTTTTAAGTTTGTGAGTCTTTGAGTTCTACAAACTAAAAAACTTAAAAACTAAAAAACTCAAAAACTAAAAAACTCAAAAACTAAAATTATATTTCCAAGTCGGGCACTACGTCACGCATGGTGGTCACATACCCGTTCTCGTTCACCACGGTTTCTTCTCCTTTATACGTAATGCTTACATCGTCTTTCGTGCTGCGGATGAAGAACGAAGGCGCTCCGCTTGCCGAGACATTCACGCTGATGAGCCAGCCTCCTGCCTTAATGCGTCCGTCGGAAAGGATTTCGGGGTCTTTTGCCGGATACTTCAAGGCATGCGTATTGATAATCGTGGCAAAGCGATATACCTTTGCTTTTTCTGATTTCGCCGTAAAGTGCCAATGGTTCGGGTATTTCTTAAACTTTCCCTTATCGTCTGCACGGAGCCAGTTGACCGGCGGAACAAAGAACTGGCTTGTCGTATCGGTCTGCAAGGTTCCGGTAGAGAAGATGTAAGCATCCGATGCGCCACCCCGTCCCGACAAGCCTTGCACATGCACAAAGCGCGGATTGGAAGTATCTACCGTCATCGGCTGTGCCGTAGTATGCAACATAAAGGTATAATCAGCCGGTTCTGAAGCTTCCAGTTCGTCATAGATAAAGATAAATCCGGTCTTTCCCAAATTGACGATATGCCGGCGGAACTTGGTGAGGGGCACATCGTCCCAACCGTTTTCAGGCGTGTATTCCACATCCGAAACCTTGCCACGCTCTAACCACAGCGGAGAAATCACTTTTCCGTAAGCGTTAGAAGCATCGCCCAACACATAACCTATTTTGTCACTACAATAGTAACGGGGAATCCAACCGTATCCTTCGGTACCAATGCGTTGCCCCATACCGTTTACCAAAATGGTGTTGTGAGCGCGGGTCGCACGGTGGCACAACATGCTGTGTACGTCGGTAAACTCGATGTGATGGCCACTGCTATAGAAAATAGGCTTTCCTCCGTAGAACGTATTGAACGCATTCTGATTCGCCAGCGCATGGGAAGTGCTTCCATACGGGCTGCTCCGGAAGCTCCACATCGCATTGCCTCCTACACGGTCCCAATTGGTCTGGTACGAAGCCAAACCTGTTTCGGGGAACACTCTTCCGAAAGGCAAGGCAGTCAATCCCGGACCTTCGGGCAACGGCTTGTCGCATTGCAGACGGAACCAAGCCAAATCGCCGGGCTTGTTCAGCAACGCTTTCTTCATGTATTCAGGCTCAACCTTCAACGTGCGGCGCACAAAGTCGGCGGCAAACGAGTTGTTGGTCAGCTTAGCCAGTGCATCCAGGTAACTGATACGGATGCTGTTGGGGCGTCCTACATTCTGATGAGAGCTGCCGTTTCCTCCCGATTTGGAGAACGGAGGCTGCTGGTAAATGGTATACATGATGTTGTTGGTATACCAAGGATCGCTGAAGAAATCATATCCCGTCAGATTGCTATAATAATAAGGCACTTCTATCAGCGTACGGGTATTGACCGTAAAATATGAATCGCCGTTGTGCCAGCCGCCGTCTTCGTTCAGCCCGGGGAAACGTGCCCGCCATACATTGTAGCAATAATCCGTCCATGTAGCGGCTTCAGGCAAATCGCCATACGTGGCAAATGCAGCCATTGTCAGGATGCGCAGGGTCATCTGCCAGATGTGGTTTTCGGCGATATGGTTTTCCAGATAGTTATTGAAATGCTTATACATGGCTCCGCCTTTCTCCCGGATGGCATCCAGCAAGGTTTTCTTCTGCGCGTCGGTCAGCAACTCGTAAAACGAGTCATACGCCATGGAGCAAAGCGAAAGCAATGCCGAAGCGTTGAAGTCTCCTTTCACATTCTTATCCTTATCCCAGTCGGTCATCTCCAAGACACGTTTAAGAGCCTCATCGGCATACTTCCGGTCTTTCGTCAACAGGTAAGCACGAATCAGCGCCTCGGTATTCCCTTCCTCGGCATCAATGATGCGGCGGCTCTCACGGGTAAGGTACGAATTGATTTGCATCTGGTTCGTGAGGTTCTTCACCTGACTGGTATTGATATCCTTCACCGTTTTCATCGGGGTCTGCATCACCTTATCGGCACGCTCCAGATACCATTGGTATTCTGCTTTCGGCTTTGCCTGTGCGATAAACGCATCCCAGCCTGCCTTCTGCACCCATATACGAGGATGGGTTGCAGGCACCTTGGCGATGGCTTCCTTATAAGAAGGCGGACAGAACTTCTTCGGGTTATCCCCCACCGTAAGTTCCTGCGTACTTTGCCATTCTACCTGCCCGGCTTCATTTACATAGCCGTATTGCCAATACCATTTCCCGGGCGCAAGGTCTTTATCAGGATTATAAAAAGGCCAGCGGGTTTCCACCTGCTTGACATCTTTCTTAAACTCTTTGTCACGGGCATAACGAAGCTGATAGTGTAATGTCGTTTTGTCCACCTTACGTACAGATTTCGCGTCCATGCCGTCCAGTATATCCGCATTGATATTGGCATCGGCACGAAGCGGCCATTGGAAAGAGACATAACGGTCGTCCACCACCGCCTTATCTTTCGGATAAGGAGTGGCACGCATTTCATGCATCAAGGTGGTTTCGGTCAGCCTGATGTTCGTCTGGGCAGACGCCCCTACGAAGAATGCGCTCCATAGTAATGCTAAATAAAAGGTCTTCTTCATCGGTGTTTTTGTTTTTTTCGTTGTTGCAAAAATAACCAATACTTCGCTGATAGGCTTACACAAATGTTTTGTTTTCATTCAAAATCCAGCAAAGAATGTTCGATATTGTCTAATACATTTTTAAATTTGTGCAAAATGTCTGTTCTTTTAATCCTTTGGAATATATTTCTCTTTGAAATGAGTGGCTGCAGACGGATGGCAACGCATCCATTCGTCAAGCAAGGCACGATGCTCACGAACAATGGTTGAATACTTTTCTTCTACTGCCAGATTACGCATTTCTCCCCGGTCGGTACGCATATCGTAAAGCTGCTCGCGGTTCTTTCCGGTATCATACAAGACGTATTTATAATAAGGTGTACGCACCATCCAGCCCAATGTGCCTGCAGTCTCTCCGAAGAAAGTTTCGGTCACCACGTACGGGCGGTGCGCCTTTGCCGTATCTCCCTCCTCTGCCACCTCACGGAAGCTGACTCCCTGACGTCCCGAAGGCACTTCCACTTCCGCCCAGTCGCATACGCTCGGCATCAGGTCTTCTCCATTATTGATGAACTGGGGCAATACCTTGCCCGCATTCTTCCCGCCGGGAAGGCAAACGATGAAAGGCACGTTCACCACCTCTTCATACAGGGCGGTTTTCTGGTTCCATTGGTGTGCGCCACACCCGTCTCCGTGGTCGCTGGTAAAGATAACCACGGTATTCTCCCACAAGCCCTGCTTGTCCACTTCGTCCAATATCTTCCCGATTTCCTTGTCCACCGCTTCAATCAGGCGGTAATACGCATTGCGGTACCGACGCCAGTCGTCCGGCGTGAAAGTCACGGTCGGATAAAGCCGATGGTTCTGCCTGCGCTCGAAAGCCAGGGCGTCGGCATCATACGGATTGACCGCAAAATTGGCAGGCAAGCCGGGACAATCTTCAAGCGCCGGCTCTTCGAACGAAGCATAGGGCGGATTCTGATGACGCGCATACTCGCAAATGTTATGCGGATTATCGAAAGAGGCGACCAGGAAGAAAGGCTGTTCGGAATTGCGACGCAAGAAGGCAACACATGCCTCGGCAAGACCGAAATCATTATGCCCGTGCAGGTTCTCGAAACCGAAAGCCTCCTTCGCCGGCAAGGAATTGGTATGCGCGTGCCATTTCCCGGCATATGCGCATTCGTATCCGCTTTCTTCCAATAACGTGCCCAATGTCCGTGTGCGAATAGAGTCGGGCATGGGTGTCCCGTTCTCGGTCAGTCCCACCTGACCGGGCGTGTATCCCGTAAACATGGACGAACGCGAGGGACCGCTCAAGGGCATGCTGCAATAAGCGTTCGAGAAACGCACGCCCCTCTGGGCAAGCCGGTCCATATTGGGGGTATGCACCTCTTCATTCCCGGCACAGCTCATTGCCGTAGCAGTCTGCTGGTCGGTCATAATATAAAGGATATTGGGTCGCTCCTGTGCCATCAGTGCAGCAGGGGCAAAGAGGGAATAGATAATAAATGGTTTCATAGCGATTATCGTTTTTGACAAAAGTAACCGTTCTCCCTCAAAAACGACTTCAACAACCTGCAACGTTCTTTCAAATCCGTGCACCGGCTTTCACTTTTATGCAAAATACTTTCGAATCTGTACAATTCTGCCAAAGATAGTACTTCCGGAAGATTTTTATAAGTAACTCGCCTATATCATGGCACACAGACGCTATTTTAATGTGCCAATGAATAATAAGGGCAATGTGCTAATTTATTCTCACATTAGCACATTGTTTATTTGTCTCTGTGTATTCTTGCGTAGTCTGTGTCCAATGATAGCATCAACAAATCTTGATTTAAACGAGATACCTCTTCCTCAGATACTTCACCCACTCCTGGTGCTTGCATGACTTGAATACCTTTTCTATCCTATTAAACAGCCATTCGTAAGTCAAATCAATGAAAGTATCTTTGCCTACATCGGTAAGCAATGATTTATATTCGGGTATGGCATACTCGCGGAAATGCTTGTTGCCTTGTGGGTAAAGATGGATATGGTGAAAATACTGAATATCTCCTTTGCACAGCATATCCCTATATGTGATTACGCCAAATTTGTCGCAAATGATTAGCTTTTATGAAAGAAACAATGTCTAATTCCCCGAACCATTATGCTGTTGTTATTATTCAGATATCACATCACTTGAACCAAACGGAGATAAAAGGCGATGATACAGACCAGATCGATAACCAACGCTATGACCGACCACTTGATGAACAGTTTCTTTTTCTTCACCACACCATACACAATACCGATAATTGCCGAGACCAGTATGCCGGCAGCTATCCCGAAGATGCCTTGTACCGCAAGCCCCACCAGTATCAACAGAGCCATGGTTATCAAAATGTTGTTTCTCATATTTGTTTAAGGAGTTAAGGAGTTAAGGAGTTAAGAAGTTAAGAAGTTAAGAAGTTAAGGAGTTAAGAAATCAGATGCATTACTATTGACTTTTAACTCCTTTAACCTTTTTTTTAATCAGATACTTGCTTTAATGGCTTTGATAACCGCCGAAGTAAACCCATCGTGCTCCAGCGAGTTAACGCCCTTAATGGTGATACCACCCGGTGTGGTAACCTTCTCTATCTCCAGTGCCGGATGCGTGTCTTCGTTTTCCAACAAAAGACGTGCCGCCCCTTCTACGGTCTGCGCCACCATCTTCATGGCGTCTTTCGGACGGATGCCTGCTTCCACACCTGCCTGCATGGCTGCCTGCACATACTTCAGCACGTAAGCAATGCCGCATGACGTAAGCGAAGTGGCCGCCGCAAGCTGTTTTTCTTCTATCAACATGGCAAGCCCCATTTCATTGAACAAGTCCAACATTGTCAGTGTCTGTTGTTCGGATGCATTCCGGCAGGCTATCAGTGTCATACTTGCCCGCAAAGAGATAGCAGTGTTCGGAATAATACGAAACATTGGCATTTCGGGGTCTACAAAGTGGGCAAGGTCTTCGAAAGTCATCCCTGCCGCTACCGATACCAATACCTGAGGCTGGCGCAAACGCAAAGGCTTCAATACTTCTTCTACCTTCCAAGGCTTGACCGCTACAATCACCACATCGGCATCTGCCGCTTCGTGATTGTCTGTACTGACCTGTATTGCCGGAAATTCGACTTTCAGCTTTTCCAATTTGGGCATACTTGGATTGGTCACCGTGATGTCCTGTACCCGCACGTAATGTCCTTGTGCCAGCCCACGGGCAATGGCTCCGCCCATATTGCCGGCTCCGATAATTGCTACTTTCATGTCTGTTATTCTTTTTAGAAACGCAGATTTTCGCAGATGTTTTTATTCAATAGTCAGTGAAATAAAATTTCAATCTGCGTTAATCTGTGAAAAATCTGCGTTTCCCCACATTATTAAATCTATTTACAATGGTTTCGAAAGTTCCTCCAACGACTTTCCTTCATATTCGCAAATGGTCTGCTTGAACGAATCAGGAAGTTCTACCGGTTCTTTGGTTGCCACGTCATAACCTACCATTACCGTACGGCACTGGCATTTCAGTACACCACTCGCCTTGTTGACGGCACGCTGCAACAAAGTAAAACTTTTATGTCCCAAATGAATGACTGTAGTTTCGATATACAACTCATCCGAGAAAAATACCGGAGCCAGGAAATCGGCATTGATGTTAGCCACTACGATACCTAGTGTGTTCCACTCCTTATCACCGAACACATCGCGCATATACGATGTCTTTGCCAGATCGTAAATGGAAAAATACGACGAATTGTTCATGTGACCATACTGGTCGACATCACTAAAACGAATCTGCACCGGCATCACATGCCTGTATGTAAGTTTTGTTGCCATATCATTTAAACTTTGTTCACCTCAAATATATATCTTTTTTTCCGTAAAACGCAACAAGTGCAGCATTTATTTCTTATTTTTGCGCACAATGCAATGAAATCAACTAATAGACATAAATAATGGAACAGAAATTAAGCAAAGAAACCCTCTGCGTACAGGCAGGATGGACTCCCAAGAACGGCGAGCCCCGTGTAGTGCCCATCTATCAGAGCACAACCTTCAAATATGACGATAGCGACCAGATGGCACGCTTGTTCGACCTGAAAGATACCGGATATTTCTATACCCGCCTGCAAAACCCCACCAACGATGCCGTAGCTTCCAAGATTGCTGCACTGGAAGGCGGTGTAGGTGCCATCCTTACTTCATCGGGGCAGGCGGCAAACTTCTATGCCGTGTTCAACATCTGTGAAGCGGGCGACCATATCGTCTGCTCGTCTACCATCTATGGCGGTACGTTCAACCTCTTCGGTGTCACCCTAAAGAAACTGGGTATCGAATGTACCTTCATCGATGCCGATGCGCCCGAAGAAGAAATCGACAAGGCTTTCCAACCCAATACCCGCTGTATGTTCGGTGAAACCATCTCGAACCCCAGCATCAATGTGCTCGATATCGAGAAGTTCGCACGCATTGCCCATAAGCACGGGGTACCTCTTATCGTAGACAATACCTTCGCTACTCCCATCAATTGCCGTCCCTTTGAATGGGGAGCCGATATCGTAACTCATTCTACCACCAAATATATGGATGGACACGCCACTTGCGTAGGCGGTGTCGTAGTAGATAGCGGAAACTTTGACTGGATGGCACATGCCGACAAGTTCCCCGGACTGACTACTCCCGATGAGTCTTATCACGGACTAACCTATGCCAAGGCATTCGGCAAAATGGCATACATTACCAAGATAACCGCCCAACTTATGCGCGACTTAGGCTCAATCCCTTCGCCCATGAACGCTTTCCTGCTCAACTTAGGACTGGAAACCTTGCACTTGCGTGTACCCCGCCATTGCGCCAATGCCCAGAAGGTAGCCGAATGGTTGGAAGCCAACCCGAAAGTGAAATGGGTAAACTATTGCGGCTTGAAGAGCAACAAGTATTACGAACTGGCACAAAAATACCTGCCCAACGGTTCATGCGGTGTCATTGCTTTCGGTCTGAAAGGCACACGCGAAGATGCCGTGAAGTTCATGGATAGCCTGAAGCTGGCATGTATCGTGACCCACGTGGCAGATGCCCGTACCTGTGTGCTCCATCCGGCAAGCCATACCCACCGCCAGCTGAGCGATGAGCAACTGATAGAAGCCGGCGTAGCTCCCGACCTGATCCGCCTTTCGGTAGGCATCGAGAACGTAGACGATATCATCGCCGACCTTGAACAAGCATTGCAAAATATTTAAATGAAGAATGAGGAATTAAGAATGAAGAATCCTATGCGGGCGAAGCGATTCTTCATTCTTAATTCTTCATTCAAAAAATTCTTCATTCACCCCATGGCTCCAAACACCTGGTACACTCAACGCATAGACGAAACTTTACGACAACTTTCCCAAACCAAGACACAGATTAACCGCATCAGCCTGCTGCGCGTCCTGCTCTTTGTGGCAGGCTTTGCAGGACTGATTTTGTTCTATCGCGCCGGCACGTGGGCGGTAGTGCTCACCGTGTGCTGCACGTTCCTACCTTTCTTCATTCTGGTAAAAGTACACAACCGGCTTTATTTCCGCAAGGAACGCCTGGAAACCCAACTCCAGTTGAACCAAAATGAACTGAAAGGACTGGAAGGCGACTATTCGGTTTTCGAAGAGGGAAAAGAGTTCATCGATGCCGGACATCCTTACTCGTACGACCTCGACCTCTTCGGACGCAAATCGCTCTTCCAAGCCCTCGGACGTACCTGCACGCATATCGGAAAACAAACCCTTGCCGCATGGATGCAGCATCACCTGACGGAAAAAGCCGCTATCGAAACCCGTCAGGAAAGCATCCGCGACATGAGCCGGCGGATGGAGTTCCGCGAAGCATTCCGTGTGACCGGTTCCATCAACCGCAGTGCGGATTCCGATGAAGAAGAGATAAGCCGCTGGAGCCGGACTCCTTCTGTCCTGCAACACCTGTGGTGGGTGAAACTCTGCCTTTGGGCTGTACCCGGCATCAATATCTTGCTGCTTGCGCTCGGATTGCTGCATATCCTTTCGCTCAGCTGGTTCGGCATGATGTTTACCATCTTCGTCATCCTCAGCTTCGCGCTTATCCAGCGGGTCACCCTGATACAGGAAAGCTACGGAAAGAAGCTGAAAACCCTGAACCGTTATGCCAAACTGATAACCCTTGCCAAAGGGGAAACGTGGCAAGCCCCTGCCCTGCGTGAACTGACCGACAAGCTGGACATCGACGGACATTCTCCCGCCGAAGCCCTGACGCAACTCTCGAAGGAGCTCGACCGCCTCGACCTGCGCAACAATCAGCTCCTGTATGTCATCTTAGAGGGAAGCATGTTCTTCCAGCTCCGGCAAATCGTGCGCATCGAACGCTGGAAGGCACGCTATGGGAAATACCTCATGGGCTGGCTGGAAGCCGTAGGCGAACTGGACGCACTCTGCTCGCTCGGCACCTTTGCCTATAATCATCCGGCATACACCTATCCGACAATTACCAATCAGCCGTTCTGTTTCCTTGCCCGCAACATGGGACATCCGCTCATGCCCGAAGCCCAATGCGTGAAGAATGATGCCGCCATCCCCTCGCGTCCCTTCTTCCTCATCATCACCGGAGCCAATATGGCGGGCAAGAGCACCTACCTGCGCACCATAGGCGTCAACTACCTGCTGGCATGCATGGGCTGTCCGGTGTGTTGCGAAAGCCTGACGCTTTATCCGGCACAACTCATCACCAGCCTGCGCACCACCGACTCACTCTCAGACAACGAATCTTATTTCTTTGCCGAGCTGAAACGCCTGAAACGCATCATCGACTTGCTGAACGAAGGACAGGAACTCTTCATCATCCTCGACGAGATACTGAAAGGTACCAACTCCGCCGACAAGCAGAAAGGCTCGCTCGACCTTATCCGCCAGTTCATGCGCCTGAAAGCCGATGGCATCATCGCCACCCACGACCTGCTATTGGGCACACTTGCCGACCAATTCCCCGAATATATCCGCAACTATTGCTTCGAAGCAGACATCAAGGATAACGAGCTGACCTTCTCCTACCGCCTACGCGAGGGCGTGGCACAGAACATGAACGCCTGCTTCCTGATGCGGAAAATGGGGATTACCATCAGCTGATAGAAATGTCGGAGAAAGACACGGAGACATGCACTTGCTTGTGAAAACCCTTAGAAGCTGTTTTGAATTTATCGTGCGATGATTTGGGATGAGTTTTTGAGGCATTTTCGCTTCTGTGATGAGGAAGATAGCGGGCTATCTGACGAAGAACAGGAGCGAAAAGGACCAAAAAATCGCCCAAAGCACACACGAAAACGGATACATCAAGCCAAGAAAAACTTTTTGGAGAAATTCAAAACAGCTTCTTATATTGCATTGCATTCTCCCACGCAACAGGAAAGCTTTCCGCACGCAATAAGTGTTTCAGCCAGTTTTATTGCATTGAAACTAAAGTTTCATTGCAATAAAACTAAAGTTTCAATTATATAAAATCACCGATGAACTTATATTAGTGAATAAAGGCACCGGCATACATACAGCTTATCATTCTTTTTTCCAAGTGTATTCGTACTGGCAATAATCGTATTCCGGTTCTTCAGCGATGCCATATTTACGGAATACCATGCGCACGTAGTCTTGTGCCTGAGGCGTGAAAGCCCTTTCGTGCCGCTTCAGCCGATAAAACAAATTTTTCCCGAAACTGCACAACAAGTCATTCTTTATCGCCATCGCCTTCTCGTGCATCAGTTTGTCGAACATCTTGCTCCAGCCGTAAGCGTACTTCACCGGCGTATCATCAAGAAACTCAGTGCACTTCTTTCCCGTCTGCTTCCATTGGGGGTTGAGCATGCAGACGTAACGCACGTCTTCCGGAATGAATTTCGTCACCTGATAACGCAAGCACTTGTCCGCGCGCTTGCAATTCCCGTTCAGGCAATGCCCGAACCTCTTCGGCACGATGCTGTAATCTAATTCTTTTATCATGATAAAGAAAAACTTTTTGTAGAAATTCAAAACACATTCTTACACAAAGGAACAATTTTATTAGGAAACAAGCAAGCCGAAAACAAAAATATTCACCACAGAGGCCACAGAGTACCACAAAGGAAAAATTTAAAAGACTCTGTGTACCTGTGGTGAGAAAATGCACAAAGCTATACCGCAACAGTATAAGCAGAACAGATTTGCATATCCGGAAAATTATTGATAACTTGTCGCCCTATTTCAAATACCATTAAAAACAAGATTGAAACATGATGAAGAAACAGGCATTTTTATTACTCCTTGCCTTGGGTACCTCTCCGGCATGGGCGCAACAAGCCACCGTATCAGGTCCTGATAACCAACTCAAGGTAGACATTACGGTAGAAGCAGGTACCCCGTTTTATTCTGTAACCTACAAAGGCAAGACCATGCTGGAAAAATCACCGCTGGGTTTCGTATCCAATGTAGGCGACTTCAGTCAAGGGATGACTTACATAAGCCAGAAAAACCGCACCCTCGAAGAAACTTACCGGATGGACCGCACCAAACAATCGGAAGTAAACTACCGTGCCAATGAACTGACCGTCACCCTGCAGAACGCCGACAAGAAGCCGGTAGACATCACATTCCGGGTAAGCAACAACGACATTGCTTTCCGCTACGAAATACCCCGTTACGGCGATACGGGCAGTATCGTCATCGAACGCGAAACAACAGGGTTCGATTTTCCTTCGTATACCACCACCTTCCTTACGCCACAAAGCGACCCGATGATAGGCTGGAAACGCACCAAACCCAGCTACGAAGAAGAATACACACCTGATGCCTCACTGACCACCCGCTCGCAATATGGCCACGGATTTACCTTCCCCGGCCTGTTCCGCATCGGTGAAGACGGATGGGCATTGGTCAGCGAGACCGGAGTAGATGCCAGATATTGTGCCTCACACCTGAGCGATGCCACTACAGAAGGTTTGTTTACCATCGCCTTCCCTATGCCGGAAGAGAATAACGGAAACGGAACAACAACGGCAGGACTGGCACTTCCGGGTACAACACCCTGGCGTACGATTACGGTAGGCGACGGACTGAAACCAATCGTGGAAACTACTGTGCCTTGGGACGTAGTAAAACCCCGTTTCACTTCCGGACATACTTATAAATATGGTAAAGGGACCTGGAGCTGGATTGTATGGCAAGACGCCAGCATCAATTACGATGACCAAGTGCACTACATCGACCTGGCTTCGGCTATGGGATTCAACTATGCCCTGATAGACAACTGGTGGGACACAAACATCGGACGTGAAGGGATAGAAAAACTGGTAAAGTACGCACGTTCGAAAAACGTAGAACTGTTCTTATGGTATAGTTCAAGTGGCTATTGGAACGACATCGTGCAGGGACCTACCAACCGGATGGACAGCCCCATTGAGCGCAAACAGGAAATGAAATGGATGCAGAAAATCGGAGTGAAAGGCATCAAAGTAGACTTTTTCGGGGGCGACAAGCAGGAGACCATGCGCCTGTACGAATCCATTCTGAGCGATGCCGACGACTACGGCCTGATGGTTATCTTCCACGGCTGTACCCTCCCGCGCGGTTGGGAACGCATGTATCCCAACTATGTGGGAAGCGAAGCGGTACTGGCTTCGGAAAACTTGATATTCAATCAACACTTCGATGATATGGAAGCTTTCAATGCCTGCCTGCACCCGTTTATCCGCAATACCGTAGGCTGTATGGAATTTGGCGGCACCTTCCTGAACAAGCGTTACAACCGCACGAATGATGGAGGAACCACCCGCAAAACTACCGATATATTCCAGCTTGCCACGGCGGTTCTCTTCCAAAACCCGATTCAGAACTTTGCCATCACGCCCAACAACCTGACCGATGCTCCCCAACTGGCTCTCGACTTCCTGAAAGAAGTGCCCACTACCTGGGACGAAACAGTATTCCTTGACGGTTATCCGGGCAAATATGTCGTACTGGCACGCCGCCACGGAGACCGTTGGTACATAGCCGGTATCAATGCCGGAAAAGAACCGTTGAAGCTAACCTTAAATCTTCCAATGTGCCAGAAAGGCGATAAAGTATCGTTCTACTCAGATGCAAAAGACCGTACGCCCCAACTGGAACAACAAGAGATAAAGAAACCAGCCGAAGTAAAAGTAACCATCCAACCCGAAGGTGGCGTGATATGGGTGAAATAAAAAAATAACACACCAACACGAAGACACAAAGGATATTTCATCCATGTGTCTTCGTGTCTATTGTATCAATTCATCCGGGTATATTCTTCAATGTCACGGATAGCTTCTTTTGCCTTGCGACGAACGCTGACAAGATGCGACACACCTAAAATGGCTCCCAAAATGAAACCTGCCGTACCGCCATAACAGATAATTTCTCCTCCGACTTTCGGGTAACTCTCCACCATAAACCAGGCAATCCAGCAAAGGGCAAACGGTATGCCGAAATAAAGCCACCTTACTCCCAAACGATTCATGCGCACCAGTGCCTTGCTGACATCCAATAAGTTTGCAGCTGCTATTTCCTGCGCACTGATTCCCCGATGATTATAACGCTGAAAATACCAGGCAACCAGCAAGAAACAAGAAGTAAACACACAAAAAATCCACGAGTAACCCATCAGAATGAAATATACGTTGCAATAGACAAGGGCAAACCCAATCAACACATAAACGGTTTTCTTCTTCCGGTCAATATAAGAAACCTTGTCTTGCGTAGATTGCCTGATAAGTTTTTCGCTGACAATGGTTTCTTTCTCCAACTTAGCTTTCAGCAATTGTATTTGCTGCCGCATATCTTCCAGTTCGAAACTCTCTGAACGATTTTCCATAATGATGCATGTTTTTAATGGTTCGACATTTTTTTCAACTCTTCTTTGATACGATACAGGCGCACGGATACATTCTTAGCCGAAATCCCGACAATCTCGCCTATTTCTTCGTAACTGATATTCTCCAGCCACAACAAAACAATGGCACGGTCGAATGGCTTGAGCCGATGGATGCGGTCATACAACCGTCGGATTTGCCGGGCATCTTCATCTTTATCCTCAAACAAATTGATGTCCATGACAAGCGGAAGAGCAGCCCGTTTCTTCTTTTTCCTTTCGTAAGAAATGCATGTGTTAAAACTGACCTTCCATATCCACGTATCCATACTGCTGAGGTGCCTGAACGAACTGTACCCTTTCCATAGGTTGATGAGCACTTCCTGAAACAGGTCACTGACCTCATCGGAATCTTTCGAAAACATAAAACATACCGTATAAATGGTATTTTTATGCTCTTTCACCATTTGCGCAAATGTTGTATCCAATGTTTCCATATCCTTTAAAAGTTGTTTTTTAACCATTAGACGCAGCAACCAACGGGAAAACTACACAAAAATAGACATTTTTTCTACAAAATATGCTGGTGAATTCAGATAATTACTAGAGAGGAAAAGCACAAAAGTACTGGAAAAAAGAAAATGCTATGCTACTAATGACGAATTTACAATTTGTCATCATATCTTCGTTTGTCGGATACGGTTCAGACACAAAGCAAAAGACTTTTACTTCATCGATTTCAGATTTATGCCTTGTTTCTTTCTACCACCGTACCCGATTCATTTAATAAGAAGCACTTGCCCGGAGACCAGCCTGTTCCAAGAGAGTCACGATGCGATCGAGTTCTTCGTGAGTAGCTTTCTGAAGAAAACTATCGGGCGTTTCTCTATCTATTGTATAAATCATCACCTGACGGGGAGCTATTGCCTTTACTACTTCCAGCCACGGAAGAACGAAAACATCCGAAGTATTGTCTACATCTTCGCCTTCATCAGTCTTTCCTTTCAGAAACATGGTCTGGATAATCAGATTGCCTTGGAAAGCCTTCATTCCTTCAATGATGCGATTTACATCGTATGAACCTGCCGGACGGTCTACCTTATTAATATAAGCAGTATCTATCGTATCCAGCTTCAGAATGTTATTGTCTACCCGGCACAACGCTTCGAACACTTCAGGACGATGTATTTGGGTAGAATTGCTCAACACACTTATTCTGGCATTAGGGAAATAACGGTTACGCAAGGTAATGGTATCTTCGATGATTTCCTTAAAATGCGGATGAAGCGTAGGTTCACCATTACCGGCAAAAGTCAAGACATCAGGAGCAGGACCATTTGCCTGCATATTTATCAGACGGCGTTCCAAAGCATTGTACACTTCTTCGCGTGTAGGAAGTTTCGCATGAGGACGATGGTCTTTATTGTATCCGCACTCGCAATAAATGCAATCGAACGTACAACATTTCCCGTCAGCGGGCAAAAGATTAATGCCTAGCGATACACCCAGCCGACGGCTATGAATGGGTCCGAAAATGGGAGAAGGATAAATGATGGTAGACATAAGCTTTCACATGTTTCTATTCGCATGCAAATATACAATAAGTAACGCAGATTGATGCAGATGAATGCGAATAAAATGAAGATAACTTCATAGACAGCTTCAGAGGTAGCTTCAGATAACTGCTACCGCCCGCACAGATAACTGAAACGGCAAAGTAATATATCTTCAGCTTATCACCATTTCAAACGCACCTGCACCTGTAAGTCCGCCTTATCACTTCCTTGTATTTCTTCAGTACCCGAACTGATACGGTTCCGGTCTTGATAGTGTGTCCATCCCCATTTGGCTTGAATCATCAGACGGTTCTTCCACGTATATTTCAAGTTGATTGCCATACGGGTACCTTTGCCATAAAACGAATTCATCGAAAAAGCATAGAGCAATCCGGGTTCGTAAACATAGATTCGGGAATTATAATCTTGCGTATGAAACCAAGTACCTGTCAATGATACCTGAACAGGAATTGGAGGAATACTTCCTTTCACCGTACCGCTCACATATCCCCCTTTCGATTTTTCCCGTCCGTTATACGAAGTCATCACTCCCTCTCCTACTCCTTTCAACGAAAGATATGCACTTGGCGCATACGAACATTGGTAATGCAAACGTTGCCTTACGTAAGGCAATACAAACTTTGTTTCATCAGGAGAAGTATAGTTTTTAGCCTTGTTCTTATAAGTATACTTTATTAACATCGAGAGTGAATTTGATGGTGAATAACTTAATTGGCATAATCCGTCGAATCCCGATGTATGGTCACGGTCCACCTGATACTTTCGATAGAAAAAATGAAAGAAATCACCGTAACACAAAAACTTGAACTGTCCTAAAAAACTGGTTTCCAATCCTAAATAAGCTCCTGTCTCGTTTTGAAGTTTCGAGTTTTCTCCGAAAGCATTCCCATAAAGCGACTGATAATGCTTGTCATAATACCGGTGAATAAGTAAAATATTAGTATGAACAGCCGGTTGATAACAGAGTGCATGAAGCGTAGCAACCTTTCCATGCTTATCTACAGCAGTCTCTCCTGAAAATGTAAACCGGTTCAGAAAGAATTTATAATAAACACCTGCATTATAAAAATACATTCCACGTGGATAATACAAATTATAATCACGTGCATCAGGATTCAACATCTTGTTAAAACGATTATACACAGCAGTTAATCCAAATTCTGTGTATTTCCCATTATAAGTTAAATTACATCCAGTCAAGTGATTGGATACCGTATGTTTCTTCTCCATATCTTTTTTCAACCGATGATATCCATCAGTTTTCAACGACCTTATAAACCCGTTTTCAACACGTGCATCCTGCTTCCTGAACGAATAAAAAGCAGATACATTCCAGCGTCTGCCCAGTTGATAAGTGGCAGCTATCCCTTGCAGGTACTCCCCTTCTCCCACTGAAGTATATTTGGTAAATCCTTGTCCGAAACGGTTCTGGTTTATCATTCCTTTTCCTAAAGTAAAACTTCCTATGTTCAACACCAGTCCATACCCGAAATTAGCCTTAAAATTACCAATGGCCAATGTCTTGAGACGTTTAAAATTGGAAAGAAATACATATCCCGAATAGGAATCATATCCTTTCCGGTTGTATTGCACGAAAAAAGGTTCTCCTGCATCCTTCTCTGCGGTCAGTCCGATATATATCTGATTGCGATACTGAAAACGATAACGTATATTATGGTAAAACGGATCGCCATAATACCGTTTGTTAGGACTTTCAGCCAAGGTTTCTTCATCGTAACCGGCATACCCTGCCTTAGTGTTGAAAGGAATGTCCAAGCGTGTTAATAACTCTTGTTTATTGTATTTCCACAAGTTTTTCCATTTAAGTCTATCTTTTTCATTATCAGATGGTCCGATGTAGATAAAGTCGGTTAAAAACTTTCGTGTCTGCCAGTCCATTCCCTCTATTCCCAACAGTTCATTTTTGGTAAGCATTGGTCCGTATTTGTAGATATAATACAAGATATTCTCTATCATCCGGTCGGATAAAAATGGTAATTGCTCCAATTCTTCCTTAGTAATGGTATTGATATTAAAAGGATGTTCAGCTATTTCGCTCAACTCTTCATATTTTTCCTGCCAGCCCGCCAGTTCTTCAGGAGCTGCTATGTCTTCATTCCATTCCAGCCAGTCCGATTGTGCCAACAAGGGTGTTAATACACAAACAATTGATAGACAAAACATAAATAATCGTTTCAACATGGTATTCACAAGTTTTCAACAGAGATAAATACGTTAATTTTTCGTATAAGCTCTATTCGGGTTTAACTACAAGTCATTATTATTTCTATTTTTGCGCATTATGAAAAAAACTCTCTACATAGCACTGGTTCTGTTTTTGGTTTTCGCGATGAGAACCAAAGCACAAACACATTCGGGTACTGCCTCAATGTACAAAGTACCTGTGTGTGTGTACAACGGAGATACTATACCTCATATAACGCTGAGAACCATCTATGTTTACCCCGAACTGCATTTTAAAAACAAACGCCAAAGAAAATATTACAACAAACTGGTAAGGGATGTAAAAAAAACCCTGCCATTGGCAAAAGAAGTAAACCGTGCCGTAATCGAAACTTATGAATACCTGATGACGCTTCCCGATGAAAAAGCTCGCGAACGCCATATCAAAAAAGTAGAAAAAGGACTGAAAGAGCAATACACTCCACGTATGAAGAAACTAACATTCTCGCAAGGGAAACTGTTGATAAAGCTGGTGAACCGTGAGTGTAACCAGTCATCCTATCAACTGGTAAAAGCATTTATGGGACCTTTCAAAGCAGGATTTTACCAAACTTTCGCTGCACTCTTCGGTGCCAGCCTGAAAAAAGAGTATCATCCCGAAGATGAAGACAAACTGACTGAACGGGTTGTGGTACTGGTGGAAAACGGACAATTATAAAGTTTATAGAAACACAGATCATCCCAACCACGTATCTGTGTTTCAGCGTTCAAACTGCATGTCACTTCGCCAACTCCTTAGCAAATTCCCATAAAATAATCCCTGCTGTAACTGACACGTTCAAAGAGTGTTTGGTGCCGAACTGGGGGATTTCGATGCATCCATCACACATATCCACAACCTCTTGCTTTACTCCTTTTACTTCATTTCCCAACACTACAGCATACCTTTTATCTGTTTCCAAAACCAGTTTGTCTAACATCGTACTTCCCTCGCATTGTTCAATAGCAAATACAGTATATCCCATCGTATGCAATTCATTTACAGCATCCTCGGTATTTTTAAAATATTTCCAGTCAACTGTATATTCGGCTCCAAGTGCTGTTTTATGCATTTCCGGATGTGGCGGAGTAGCCGTAATGCCACATAGATAAATACTGTTTACCAAAAAAGCATCCGATGTACGGAATACCGCACCTATATTGTGCAAACTTCTCACCTCGTCTAACACGACGACAAGAGGAAGTTTTCGGGATTCCTTAAATTCGTCTACCGTCAGACGGTGCATTTCGGTTACTTTCAATTTTCTTAATGTTCCCATAATCGCTGAATTATGATGCAAAGATAAAAAGTATATTCATAACCCAGTTGAAAACGGTTGAAAACCTGTAAAAAAAGAATGCATAGAAAATAAAAACTTTATCTTGGTTTATTCGGATAAATCTTTATAGACAGATGAAATCGAACTTTCAAAAAAAGAAAAAGAAAAGTTTCATCACAGGTTTAAACAGATTTTTTAATAGAAAATACCAAGACCATTAAGAGAAAGTTTTTAACTTTGCCACATATCAACCGTAAGTGAATAGCAGACATAAATAATGCATAATCAGATTATAAGCCTGTTGATGAACACTTGATAGCAATACAACATGAACTTATAACTTAAAAAACAAGATTTTTGCCTGATTTTTACGAACATTATCAACGGGATATTATAACAATCATAGATTTTCTTAAAAAAGAAAAGATTTAAAAATATGAATATGAAAAAAGAAGAATGGTTGAAAAAGGGATATGCTGATGAAGCTATCGACAAAGGTATGGACTTGAAAGCCGAAATCAGACGTTTGTGTAAAGAAAAGAATGCCGTTATTTTAGGGCATTTCTATCAAGCTGATGAAATACAAGAAATAGCCGATTTTATAGGAGACAGTCTGGCATTGGCACAATGGGCTGCTAAAACCGATGCGGATATAATCGTAATGTGTGGAGTACACTTTATGGGTGAAACAGCGAAAATCCTTTGTCCGGACAAGAAGGTGTTGATTCCTGATTTGAATGCAGGATGCTCGTTGGCGGATAGTTGTCCGGCAGACGAATTTGCCCGGTTCGTCAATCAGCATCCCGAACATGTGGTTATTTCATACGTAAATACCAGTGCCGTGGTGAAAGCATTGACCGATGTGGTGGTAACTTCTACAAACGCCAAGCAAATCGTTGAAAGTTTTCCTCAAGACCAACCGATAATTTTTGGTCCTGACAAGAATTTGGGGAACTATATAAATTCTGTAACCGGAAGAGATATGTTGCTGTGGGATGGTGCATGTCATGTGCATGAAAAGTTTTCCGTTGAAAAGATTTTAGAACTGAAAAAGCAGTATCCTGATGCTGCAATACTGGTGCATCCCGAATGTAAAGGACCAGTTGCGAAATTAGCAGATAAAGTAGCTTCTACTGCCGGACTATTGAAATATGCTGTAGAGAGTGATAAGAAAAACTTTATTGTAGCTACAGAAAGTGGTATTCTTTATGAAATGCGTAAAAAATGTCCGGATAAAAATTTTATACCTGCTCCACCAGAAGATAGTACATGTGCTTGTAACGAATGTAATTTTATGCGATTGAACACACTTTCAAAACTGTATAATACGTTGAAATATGAGTGGCCGGAAGTGAAGGTTGATGGAAAGATAGCTGAAAAAGCCATTAAACCCATACAAAAGATGTTGGACATATCTGCTAGATTGGGTTTGTAAAAAAGATTTGTTAAAAACTTTAGGGTATGCTGGCAAATTTCTTAAAACGTATTATAAAACATCTATTTGTTATGAAAAAGCTTGCATATTCCGTAGAAGTTCGTACCTTTGTACTGTGTTTTTCATAGTATTAGATTTAAGGTTAACAAAGGTTGGAGTACAGCGGTACTCCTTTTTTTATGTCCGTACGTCAGCTTTGGGGGAGAAAAATCACCTGGTCTATGTTATCGTTTCTTGCTTATAGTTTCGTTCTTGCCCCCTTTTTATTACCTTTGTCCCGCTAAAAGAATAACGAATGATAGTTTGTATTGCCGAAAAGCCCTCTGTGGCGCGTGACATAGCCGATGTATTGGGAGCGAAAGAAAAGAAGGACGGATACATCGAAGGAAACGGATACCAGGTGACCTGGACATTTGGCCATCTTTGTACGCTGAAGGAGCCGCATGAATATACCCCTAACTGGAAGTCATGGAGTTTGGGAAGCCTCCCCATGATACCTCCCCGTTTCGGCATTAAGCTGATTAGCAATCCCACATACGAGCGCCAGTTCCATACGATAGAGAACCTCATGCAACATGCCGATATGATTATAAACTGCGGTGATGCCGGGCAGGAAGGAGAATTGATACAGCGCTGGGTGATGCAGAAAGCCGGGGCACGTTGCCCGGTGAAACGTCTTTGGATATCTTCATTGACAGAGGAAGCCATCCGTGAGGGCTTTGCCAAGCTGCGCGATGCGTCGGATTTCCAGCCTTTGTACGAAGCAGGCTTGTCGCGTGCCATTGGCGACTGGCTGCTCGGGATGAATGCC
>ERZ779645.186-NODE-186-length-39896-cov-19.872669_pt1 | contig 39896 bp, 43 predicted proteins | sample MGYA00511103_ERZ779645 | MGnify/ENA primary metagenome ERZ779645 (study PRJEB29588, sample SAMEA2158521) | human gut metagenome | biome: human gut; feature: human-associated habitat; material: faeces | place: Denmark | collected 2008/2010 ...
AAAGCAGGCGTCCGTCCTCCAGGCATCTCATCATGTTGTCCCACCGGGTATAGGCATACGAGACAGCTTTGCCGATTAGCGATTGGGGACTGTATTTGATGCCTTCCGTTTCCATCCACGTCTTCATGGCCTCCATGATTGGGCGTGTCAGTTCCCGGCGTTTCGCTTTGCGTCCGTCGGACGACAAGCCCGCCTTATCGCAGCAGTGCTCAATCCTGTACATGTACTGTATCTGGGTCAGCCCATATTCGGCTTCCTTTTTGTTTTCACCCAAGGCATGCTCAAAATCACGACGGATATGCGCCATGCAATTGACCAGCCGCACGTCGGGGTTGGTCTTGAAGGCTGTCTCATAGCCTGCAAAACCGTCGCATTGAAGGTATCCTTTGAAGTGGTATTGGCTTACCAGTGATTCGATGACCGATCCGGACCGGGATCCCATGTCATAATGGAAGATGACCAGTTTTTCCATGACCGACCTGACCATCCAGAGGTATTCCTTTTCCGCCTTGTGCTTTCCTCTGTTGATGACCGGGATGGTGGTCTCGTCCGCCTGCACATAGTCGCAAGAGAAAACCTCTTTCTTAAGCGACTCATACAGGGGCTTCAGCAGTTCTACCGTCTTCTTGAACCATCCGTCCAGCGTGCTTTCCGTAAGGCCTTTCAGCCCGAGATGCCTGTATTGCCGTATCTGACGGTAGAACGGGACGTGGTATTCATACTTCTGAAGCAGTATCTCGGCAAGCAGGCTGGTATCAGCGATGCACTTGTCAACAGGCATCAGCGGCATGGGGGCAATCTCCACCCCTTTCTGTCCCCCGGGTGGAAGCTGCGTGTTGTCTATGAGCGCATATTTGGGGCGGATGATTTTCTTGACGTAAAGCATTCCCGGCTTGTGTTTGACAAGAGAGGTTACCTCTTCACCTATCTTGCGGTATAAGGACAGGTCCACGCCTTCCGGCTCTATCACCTCGGTTTCGAGCACGGGCAGGTCTTCTATCATTTTCCTGTTCTGGCATTTCCGTCTCTTTTCCTCTTTGGATTCCTTTTCTATCTGCTTCACTGCCTCGTCGCGCTTTTCCTCTGCCTGACGCCGCAAGTCGGCAAATTCATCCGCAAAGAGATCCGGCATATGGGAATCAAGCGCGTGGAGCTTCTCCGATTTACGCCCAAAGAGCTGACGGTTCAGCCATGCGACCTGAGCCGTCAACTCTTTGATACGTTCCTGCAGATCTTTAATCTGCTCTGACTGTTCTTTATTGGTGGCAGACAACGAAGCGACAGTGGCATTCAGCCCTTCTATCGTCTTGAGTAATATAGCTTTTTCATCCATTGCCTGTCTCTTTTTTACTGATGTAAAGATACTAATTATTAATGGATTATACAATAATACCAGCACTTTTTTCAATAAAAAACATGTCATACATGGTACTCCTTACGCTCTGCCCTGAGTCGCCGGAGCCTCTGCCCCGGGCTTTCCTGAATGCCCTCGACCATCATTACCAGGTCACGCCATTCCATGGGATAACTGTCTGATTCCGGGTCGTATTCCGGCAGTTTGAAGCGTCCGGCCTCCAGCCGTTTGACGTACATCACCATGCCGCCGTCTTCCGCATGAAGCAGCTTCATAAGCCTGCGGTTGGAGCCGATGAAGATGAAGACATCGCCGTTCTTCACCTCACTTTTCATCTTTTCATGCACCACCCCGCACAGCGAACTGATGCCCTTGCGCATGTCCGTCCTGCCGGGACACAGGAAGTAGCGCATCGTGTCGTTCAAGTTAAACATGGCCCTCCTGCAGACTTTGGTTCAACACTTCCATCAACAGCTTCTCTGAGCCGCTTCCAAAGTGGGCACGGAGTCCGTTGGGAAACAACAAGGACACGCCGTAAGGAGCCTGTTCGTCCAAGGACAATTCTGCTGTTGGCCGTTTGATATTGATCGGAGCCAGCTCTTGTTTGATACTGTCTTTCTCGGCAGAGTATTTCTTTTGCCAATAGTGATAGGTGGAATAACTCACTCCTATCTGTCGTAGGTACGACTTCAATGACAGGCCGCTTTGTTGCACCTGCATTTCTAATTCTTCAAATCCAGTTCTGTTCATTGCTATTCGGTTTGATTGTTATGCGGGGGCAAAATTACAATCAAACCATAGGGCATGCAATGTGTATTTCTTAGAATGCTTACTGATTGTGTATATACATCTGCTTGTGTCCTCACTCCTAGCAGAGTAGGACTGCTGTCTTGACAGCCTAGGACTCCAGTCCTACCCCTATTAGGACTGCAGTCCTGCCTTATTAGGATTTTAGGAGGACTGAGATGCGTCGGACGGAGCAGTGATTTCCATAAAAAAGCGAGATATGCTGTTCACTTCTGTCATATAAAGACCGGAGTGAAGTCTATCTGCAAAGCCTGGGCTATTCGCAGGAAACTGGAAAGCTGCATATCCGTTTCGACTATTATTTCAGAAACCGGGCGATTTCTTCCTTGTCCCGGTTCAACTGGGCTATCAATGCCTCGATGCCCTCGAACTTCTGTTCTTCACGGATGTATTGCACAAACTCTACCCGAAGAGCGTGCTGGTACAGGTTGCCCTCGAAGCCGATGAGGTGCACCTCGATACTCCGCTCGGTGCCGTTGCCTATCGTGGGGCGGCTGCCGATGTTCAGCATGCCGGCGTAGCGTTTCCCCTCCACATACGCGTAAACGGCATAGACTCCTTCTTTCGGTACCAGCTTGTCGGGGCAGGACGGTTGGAGGTTGGCGGTAGGGAAGCCCAGTTTGCGCCCCACCTGATAGCCGCTTACTACCTGCCCGTCCAGGTAATAACGATAGCCCAAATAGCGGTTAGCACGCGCCACATCGCCTTCTTTCAATAGGTTGCGGATGAGGCTGGAGCTGATGGACAGACCGTCTTCTTCCAACGCTTGGGCATGGATTACCTCCATACCCAACTCTTTCCCATAGCAGCAATAGTCCTCGAAGCCTTCGCTCCGGTTGTGCCCGAAGCGGTGGTCGTAACCGATAACCAGTGCCTGTACGTTGAAACGGACGTGCAGCAGTTCCATAAACCGGCGTGCTGAAAGCAGTGACAATTCGTGCGTAAACGGCAAAAGGATGCAATAATCGGCATCCTCTTGCTGTAACAAATCTTTTTTCTGAGGAAGGCAAGTGAGCCATTGCGGACAATAACCGCTTTGCATGACCTGCCGGGGATGGACAGGGAAAGTAACCAGCGTGCTCTGCAATCCTCTGGCTTGGGCCTCGCGGTGTACTTGCTCTATCAAGTATCGATGTCCGCGATGCACACCGTCGAAGCACCCGATAGTGGCTGCGCAAGGCGGAAACGCAAATGGGCTTTCGGCACTGATTATTTCCATAAGTAGATGTTGAGAATTAGTTTATATAATGTGGTCGGCTCAGAAACGCAGATTAACGCAGATTTTCGCGGATTCTTTTAATTTACTATTTTTCGATTTACGAAGTACGATTTAAAGCTCAAATAGTAGATAGTAAATTGTCAAATCATAAGAAGCTGTTTTGAATTTCTCCAAAAAGTTTTTCTTGTCTTGATGTATCCGTTTTCGTGTGTGCTTTGGGCGATTTTTTGGTCTTTTTCGCTCCTGTTCTTCGTCAGATAGCCCGCTATCTTCCTCATCACAGAAGCGAAAATGCCTCAAAAACTCATCCCAAATCATCGCACGATAAATTCAAAACAGCTTCTAAATTAAAAGAATCTGCGCTAATCCGTGAAAATCTGTGTTTCTGGTAATATCATTTAATTTTGCACACTTACTTATCAGTTCTTAGACAAACGCTTGATGCCTCGCCAAATTTCGCCAATCCATAATACGAACGACGTGCCGCCGATGATATAAAGCCATTCCATAAGCGGAAGCGGTTCGGTGCGGAACACTTTGCCGCCGAAGGTGACGATGATGAACTGTCCGACCAGGATAATCAATGCCACACTCAGCATACCCAATGCGTGGCTGGCGTCACGGAAGATGGAATGGTTGGTTCCGAATACGCTGGCATTGAACAGATTCCAGAACTGGAGCATGACGAATACCGTGAAGAATACGGTAAGGTAGTGCACGTTCATTTCGCCGTTGGGAAGCAAGCCTTCGGGTAATCCCTTGAAATAAGCCAACATACCCATCAGGATGACGAGGAATCCCAACCCTACGCCAAAGATGTTGTTGCGCATCGCCGGCGTGATGATGAAGTCGGTACGTTTACGAGGTTTCTCGTTCATCACGTCCATGCTGGGCGAAATAGATGCCAGTGCCATGGCGGCGAAGGTGTCCATAATCAAGTTCACCCAAAGCATCTGCGTCACCGTAAGCGGAAGGGAAGTGCCGAAGAATGCGCCTAACAATACGCTCAGCAAAGCTACTACATTGATGGTCAGCTGGAACACGATGAAGCGTTGGATGTTCTTATACAAGGAGCGTCCCCACATCACGGCGGTGGCAATGCTATGGAAGGAATCATCGAGCAAGGTGATGTCGCTCGCCTCTTTAGCCACCGATGTACCTGTACCCATCGAAAGTCCTACCTGTGCGTGGTTCAATGCCGGGGCATCGTTGGTCCCGTCGCCTGTTACAGCCACTACAGCACCTTTCTGCTGCAGGAGTTGCACCAATCGTTGCTTGTCCATCGGGCGGGCACGGCTCATCACTTTCAAGTCGAGCACACGGTCGAGTGCTTCTTCATCGCTCAAAGCGGCAAACTCCACACCCGTAATACGGTTGCGTTCGGTATCTTCGGGTTTCCACAAACCTATCTGACGGGCAATCTCGGTAGCTGTTCCCGGTGTATCGCCGGTCACAATCTTCACGCTGATGCCTGCCGACTGGCATTTCTTTACGGCATCAGGCACATCGGGACGAATCGGGTCACTGATGGCAAAGATGCCCAAAAAGGTCAATCCGCCCTCGTTTACCAATTCGGCACAATCGGTCGATGCATCCGTGGGCACTATCTTATAGGCAAGCCCCAAGGTACGCATTGCCTTGTTCTGGTAAGCAAGCAGCTGCTCATTGTTGGCATCTACCTGTTCCTTGCTTACGTTGCATTTTCCCATCACGATTTCGGGCGCACCTTTCACGTAAAGTATCCGCTTTTGCTGGATAGGCGAATCTACCAGCGTAGCCATATACTTGCGTTCGGTGGAGAACGTAAGTTGGTTCACCACTTTAGCACCTGCCCGCAGCGTTTCATAATTCTTACCCTTGCCGTTGAGCCAAAGCAGCAGTGCCACTTCAGTTGGATTTCCTACACCCGACGGTTTTTCACCTTCCGCTTTCTCTTCAAGGAAAGCAGTAGAGTTTGCCGCAATGCCTTCTGCTATCAGGTCGGGCTGGCTTTCGTCCAGTTTTGCGTCATATACCTGCATCAGATTCTGTGTCAGTGTACCGGTCTTATCCGTACAAATTACGGTAATGGCACCCATTGTTTCGCAAGCATGCATCTTCCGCACCAGGTTATTGGTTTTCAACATCCGGCGCATATTCAAGGCAAGACTAAGCGTAACACTCATCGGCAAGCCTTCGGGAACAGCCACGACAATCAAGGTAACCGCCATCATGAAGTATTTCAATACAATGCGGGCGATGTCAAGCCATTGATGCCAGTCGCTTATTGTATTCACCTGCAAGTAAGCATACAGATCTTTCGAGGTAAATATAATAAAGGTAAGTGCCGCAATCGTAAATCCGATTTTCCCAATCAAGTCGGCAAGTTTGGTCAACTGAATATTCAGCGGAGTCTGTTCCTGGCTTTGCTCCGTAGCCTGGCGCGCTACTTTACCGATTTCGGTAGCATCGCCCACACGTTCTACCCGCATCATGCCATGCCCGTCAGTAATGGTTGTACCGCGCATCACGCTGTTCGAGGGGTAAGTAGCCTCTTCATCAAAGTCAGCTTCCACGGTAGTCTTGTTTACCATCAATTCTCCTGTCAGACTCGATTCATTCACTTGAAGCGATACGGCCTCCAGCAAGATACCGTCGGCTGGCACTTCTTCACCCGTGTTCAGAATGACGATATCACCTACCACCACATCTTTGCGGGGAATCTCGTGTACCTTCCCGTTTCGGATAACCGTAACAGGAGTTTCTTCGCCCACTGCATTCAGCAAGTCGAACTTTTTGTTTGCATCGTATTCGAAATAGAATCCGATGCCTGTAGCCAAAAAGATAGCAAAGAAAATGCCAATGGTTTCGGCATATTCATTCTCAATAATAGAAATGATAAGTGAAAAGACTGCAGCGACCAACAACACCCGGATAACAGGGTCTTGGAATTTTTCCAGATACAGTTTCCACATAGATGGTCGTTTGGGAGGAGTCAGAAGATTGACTCCATACTTCTCACGACTGGAGAGAACTTCCTGATCAGACAATCCAGTCAGGTGCGGTTCATTAGTTTTTTGTGACATAATGCCTGTTTATTAGTTAATTTAAGTGCCGCAAAAATACAATATATATTGGAAGCATTGCTCGTGATTAGTTTTTTTTTGCAAAAAAACCGCTTAAGTATTGCAAAAGTCAGTCAAAACAATTACTTTTGCACCAGTTTTTAAGGGATACTTCTAATAGGACTTGTAGCTCAGTTGGTTAGAGCAACAGACTCATAATCTGGAGGTCCCAGGTTCAAGCCCTGGCTGGTCCACTCGAAAACAAAGCGTTAATTGCACGAAATCAAGCAGTTAACGCTTTTCTTTTTGTCCTCTTTATGCTCCTGTGGCAATCTTAAACATACAGTTATCTGTGCCTTTCACATCATTTGTTGACTAATTGTTGACTAATTAAAAGATGTGCAAGATGCTGACTATCAAAGCAGAAATCAAGAAGCAAGAACAGAAGTTGGATGGAACGTACAATGTTAAGCTACGGTTTACCCTTGACAGAAAAGTAAAGCGTTTGTCAACGAGTTTGTTTGTCACCAACAAAGACTTAACTAAAGACTTGAAAATCAAACAGACATCATCTACCAGGCAAGAAGTGGATAGCCTGATTCGCAGTTATCAGGAGAAGTGTGCCAAGCTACAAATTGAACTAAACCATTATACACTTGATGAAGTAATGGACTATTTGGACGGTGAACGTCAGAAGCAGCAAACCATTGACTTCATAAAGTTCAGTCGTGAGTGGATAGCCTCAGCTACTATTAAAGGCGCAGCCAATTACACGTCTGCCCTTAATGCGCTAATCCGCTTCATTGGTAAAGAAGAATTGGACGTGAATCTGATAACCCTTGATTTCTTGGAGAGCTTCAAAGCGTTTTTGAACAAAGAACGTGAAGCAAGAACAAAGAAATTAATAGCACAAGGCAAACGTGTTCCCTCTAATCGTTCCTTGTCCCTCTATTTGGTGAGCATCAAAAAGCTATTTAATGAAGCTAAAAAGAAGTACAACAAAAAAGACAAGAACCTGATTCTGATACCCAACTCACCTTTTGAGGACTTCACTATTCCCAAGCAGGAAGCCACACGCAAGAGAGCCATATCCACAGACATCATAAAGAAGATATGGAAGTTGCCTTATAAAGACATGAAGAAAGGCTATAAAGCCACTTGCCGCTATAATTTGGCAAAAGATTGCTTTATTCTCTCATTCTGTTTAATGGGAATCAATTCAGCAGACCTTTATAATGCCACAGAAATAAAGAATAACATTATCACCTATTATAGAACCAAAACGAAAGACCGCAGATTGGATAATGCGAAGATGGTAGTAGATGTTCCTCAAATAATTTTGCCTTTAATAGAGAAGTACAAGGACAAGACAGGTAAGCGGTTATTCAACTTCTATCGATACTATGCAGATGAAAAAGGCTTCAACAAAGCCATCAACTATGGGCTTAAAGAGATTGGTGCTATATTAGAAGTGGATGATTTGGAATATTACGCTGCCCGCCATAGTTGGGCTACCATTGCCTTGAACAAAGTCGGCATTGATAAATATGTAGTTCATGCAGCTTTGAACCACATTGACGATTCTATGAAAGTGACTGATATTTATATAGAGCGTGATTTTGTGAATGAGAATAAAGCTAATGACAAGGTGGTGAGATATGTGTTTGGCAAATAAGTAAGTGAAAGAATATCCTACTTGCATAATTGTGAGTGGGATATTCTTGCTAATTTTGCATATCCAACAATAAATATGAGAATTATGACAGATAAATTGGAGTGGAACGAAGACGCTATGGGACTAATGGAATACATTGGCCTTGTAGAAGCAATACTATTGCCTGACTTTGATGATTACGAACATCCTTTTAATGTCTCTTTTGTAGAAGCCACAAAAGAGGAAGCAGAACAGGCAAACGCATCATGTGTTCCTTTGACAGCTACACTTTGCATGAGAATCTTTAAGGACAGATATGATTCCAACAAGATAGCTCCAAAATCCCTTTATAAAGAATACCTCAATAACAGAACCATTCAAAAACTACTAAATGATTTGGAGTTGGATGCAAATAAATTTTGGTTACTCATTCTCTTTACATACGATTATTGCGAGAACCTTTTTTATAATGGTGTAACCATGAAACTGACCCCTGTTGAGCAACTGACAGAACTTTGTGAGGCAATCAACAAGTCAGGAGATGCACCCATGACCCTTACTTTCAAGGCTGGAAAACAGAAAATCGTAGTGGATAGTTCCTTAGCCATTAAAGCCATAGCAGACATGATAACCAACTACCAAAAAGAAGTGGATGAGGATTATTACAAGAAGCTACATAAAAGAGAACAGGCTGATGAATCCATCATGCTAAAAGAATCCCCCTTTATAGCTTTCTTTGCAAGGATATTGCTTAGTTTCTTCAATATCCAACCACAGGTAAGAGCTAAGAGGAAGAAAGGAGCCAACCATTCCATTAAAGAAACGGACTTGGTGTGTCAGCTAATTTACTTCACCAAAATATCCCAAAACAAATGTTGGACTGTGCTTGAAAATGAAACGCTCAAATCCTACCTTAAACAATACAGGAACTATGAATATCCTAATAATGTAAGCAGCATCTATCCAGAGTTTTCCATCTAAACAGATATAATACAACTCTTTAATAGTCCCATTATTCCATTCTCTGTAAAGGGGAATAGAATAGTGGGATTTTTTATTCCTGATAGCCTGTCACTATTATTTTCATCTTTGCAGTGTCAAAGGACAAGAGGTCTAAGCAAGAGTTAGGGGAATAAAAAACACACCAATTTTATTCCTGATAACTACACTGAAAGCCCCGTACCTTTGCAACGTAATCAGAAAGCCAAGTGCGCATAGGTTAGTGGTTACAAGCAAACTGAATTATTAACGAATAAACCTTTAAGGAGATGGATAAGATGAATTTTATAGTAGAAAATCAAGTGGCTAACATTGTAATGGGTGCAAACATTACAGAGTTGAAAAGAGCAAAGAAGAATGCAGAGGAATTGCTGCAATCACTCAAAAACAGGGGTGCAGATGAAGCCGTAATCAAAGCACAGCAGGATGTCGTAGATGCGAAAAACAAGCAGTATGATGATTCTGTGGAAGCAGAAAGGCAGGCACAAGAAAACTTAGGCAACTCACCTGTAACCTTTGAAGTTGTGGATGAAGCAAGAGGTGAGAAGAAAGAAGTGTCTAAGAAGATTGCCTATGTGGTAAACAACCGTCCGATAGACAATTCAAAGGTGGACAAGTTTATCGCCCTGATAAGCAACGGCAAGTACGAGAATGCCTATCCTACAATCGTTGCTGACGCAAAGACACTGACAGAAGCAGGATATGAGCTGCATGACATTAGAGGCAACAAGGTTGCTGCGGAAGAAGCCGATGATTATTTCGTCATACTTGACGGACAACACAGGGGCATGGCATTTGCCAAACTTGTTGCAGCAGGCAAGGACTACAAGATACCCAACACTCATGTAAGAAGTGTGGAGAATGTAGGTGAGTACCTTGTGGACATAAACGGCACTGGTACAAGCTGGAGCAACAAGGACAGGCTTGTAGTTGCCGCTTTGACGGCAGGAAATCACAAAGACTTGTTCGCAAGCATGGCAGACCTGATAAACGAGGGATTCAACCCGTCCACTTCATCCATCATCTTCACAGGCAAGAAACTTTCCAACAACCTGATTAAAAAGGCTCTCAAAGGAGATGACGTTACCCTGCCGAAAGATGCAAAGGTGGATATTGAAAGAGGACATAAGTTTGTCACTCTCTGCAAGGCAGCCAACATTTCAGTGATGTTTGCCACAAAGCGTTACTTTATAGACGGATTCAATTCCTATGCGACACTGACAAGTGACGAGGACGCTTTCAAAGCCTTAGATGCCATGAAGAATCTGAAGCTGAAAGAAAGCAGGCTGAAAGAGGTAAAGGACAACGACTGTTTCATTACCTTGCTGAAAGAGGCGGCTGCAACTGCCTAAGCAAAAATGCAGCAATAGGGCTTGTGTGACAGGCAAGCCCTATTCTGCCCTTGTCTGTCACTTAAAATGTCCGACTTGAAATGCTGTTTTATCCTGTTTTTCAAGCTGATATAAAATTGCCGGATTGGGTGATATAAAAGGTAAGGATATACTATTAACTATATTTACTACTAACATAGCTATACAGGCTTTCAGCAGCCATAAGTTGAATAGCTATAAAAATGCAGAAGAAATGAAAGTAGAAGATGAAAACCATTACAGGGTGTTTCCTATAAATTTGGGCAAACAGCTTTCAAATAAAGAGGCACACGTCTATCTCTTGCTTCTTTTTAAGAGTGATTACAATACAGGCGAATCGAATGTGCTGTTGGAAACGCTTTCAAATGAAGCAGGATATAACGCTGATACAGTCAGTGGTTATCTTCATAAAGCTAAAAGACTTGGTTATGTTGATATTACACCTCAATATATCAAAGTAGAAAACGGACAACCCAAGAAAAAGAATTTCTATAAAGTGCATATACCACCAAAGGATTTCATCATGGTAAGCAGAAGTTTTCTTGACTTGCACTTTGACGGGCTGTCGCCAAATGAAGAAACGGACATCAAAGGCTTTATCCTCCTTATAAAGTGCATTTGCCTGAACAACTGCAACCTGACATTGTACAGCCTTAGAGAAATGGCTGCACATTTAAGCATTTCATACGGTACGATTCAGAAGTACATGAAAAAGTGCATTGAACTGAACCTGATAAAACGACACAAAGGCTGTTACAGAATCACACTTGATTGTTTTGACAAAGGCAACACCAACTATTTCCCTAAGGGTACTCCACCTCTTTATAAGGAGATTTACACTACGATAGACTTGTTCTGCCAAACTAAGGGGCTTGAAACTCCACCTTATCAGAGGGAACTGATAGGACAGATAGCAGTGGAATATCCATATGCACGGCAGGACTTGAAACAAATGGATGACATAGAACTTATAAAAAGGTACTCCGTCAAATTTCAGTTGGCACAGCGATTGCCAAATTTGAACGAGCCGATAAATAGCCTAAACTATTTCGTCAAGGTGCTGACCAATAAGGATTATATCATACCACCTAAGAAAGAACATCAGAATTTCATCATGTGAAACATTCATTAGAAAGGACAGCTTAGGCTGCCTTTTTTGCTTTTAAGCACATTCAGATAGCAAATTATACTTGTTTTTTGCCGATACTTAATATCAGTCTTCCCTATGTCAAGAATATATATCACCACTCAATTCTAATTCGCAATACCCCCTTTACAACTTAAAAGGGATATACAACGCAAAACAGAAACTTTGTGCCAATCAAAAAATACGGAAAGTGTTACATACAAGCGACTACACCTCAAAAAACTCCCCTCCCCATAAGTGAAATGGAAAAGTAAAACCTATCCGATAAGTACAAGAGAAAAATATAACCTATCCTATCCTATTATAAACATCTATAACTATATGACAATGATAGTCATTGTCCTTGTAATCAATAACACTTAATCCCAATTAAATTATGGAAGCAACATTATTATCCGTACCAATGGTACAAAATCATTCATCATTTAGAGAAGAAGCAGAGTACGTTCCTTTTGAGGAAGTGAGAGAGGAAGATAGAGTTTCTATCAAATCCAATGTGAGTTTCTTGGAAGCCAACACCTCTGAAATCTCCATTGAGGAACTGACTACACAGTGTGTCGTACCTACATGGGCTAATCAGGAGCTTACTATCTCACATCAGGATTTCATCCACACTGTGCATGAAGCAGCACATACCATGTTTTCAGGTGAAACCATTTGTGAGCCTGCAATACGTGTGTCGCACATTGTCCGTGGTCGTGTTCCATCAGCACTTGGCAAGAAAGCAAGTGAGTTGTTAGAATCTGAAAAGACACAGTTCTACCAAAGACTGGCTTTTGCATTCACCATTCCTACCATCCATGAAAAGGTGAACGGTCAGAAGTTGGAACTTTGCATTGGAGGTGTCCGTAACTATTCTGACCTGAACCTTTACAGGGCAAGCAAAGGCTTGGAGAAGTTCTCCGTCTTTATCGGTTGGAGGGTGAACGTGTGCAGCAATCAAGTCCTTACAGGGGACGGAGTGAAACTCCAACTTGAAGTGATGAACCTGAATGACCTTTACAGGGCTGTTCTTGAACTGTTCTACAACTTCAACCCTGCGAGGGAAATCCATTTGATGCAGACGCTTTCACAGTCTTATCTGACCGAAACACAGTTTGCCCAAATAGTGGGTAGGATGAGATTATATCAGGCACTGCCTAATGGCTATCAAAAGGCTGTTCCACGGTTGCTGATAACGGACAGTCAGATAAACAACGTCTGCCGTGATTACTTCACCAATCCAAATTTTGGGGCTAAAGGCAACACCATCTCCATGTTCGACTTCCACAACTTACTGACAGAAGCCAACAAGAGCAGCTATATTGACACCTATCTGCAAAGAGCCGTGAACGCAACGGAAGTGGCGATAGGCATCAACAACGCACTGCATGGGGATACGAAATACGCTTGGTTCTTGGGCTAAGTGCTTATTGATTCACTTCTGACAATCGGGCATTCCTCATTATGGGGAGTGTCCGATTTTTATTCCTGACACTCTTATAAATATAACAATAAACAATACAAAAATGGACATACAGAATACACGTGAATACAAGGCTGCACAGGAATTGGAAAGAGCCTTGAACGATTTCAGTTGGAATCCTGAAAGATTTGCGGAGAGTACGAGATACTACCACCGTACTTTGCAGCAACAGCTACTAAAAACCATTGTGAGCATTATCAAGATGGTAGGCAGTGATGATTATGGGACAGACCTTAGAAACAGGGCTTCCCATGAACTTTGTAAAAGGATTGTAGAGAGCGGTGTCTTAGACGATACACACTTGCCATTCATCTAAATAATCAGGTAAGGGCATCTACTTAGTTGGATGTCCTTACTTGATATTCACTTTCTCTATTAGTGAATGTTTCTTTAGTAATCAATGAGTTAGTAAATCCAACTCAAAATTAATATTCACTTTTATTCGTTTCACTATACAACAGAACATTATGTCACTCAAATACTCTACCACAACAGCAGACTATCTTATATGGTCTGACGCCATGAACCTTATCAGAAAATTGGCTAAGGACGGTAACTACAAAATTTCCCTTTTAATAGCTTTGGGTTGCTTTACAGGACTGAGAATATCAGATATTCTATCTCTCAGATGGAAGCAGATATTAGATACTCCTGAATTTACCATAACGGAGAAAAAGACAGGGAAGCAGAGGACAATCAGGCTCAACCCCCAATTGCAGCAGCATATAAGGGAATGTTACGAGCATATAAGTCCGGTAGGAATCAATGCGCCTATATTGGTAAGTCAAAAAGGGACTGTTTTCACCGTCCAGCGAATCAATGTCATTCTTAAAGAGGTGAAGAAGAAATACAGATTGAAGATTAAGAACTTTAGCTGCCATTCGCTTAGAAAGACTTTCGGCAGGCAGGTTTATAACATGAATAGTGAGAACTCTGAATTGGCATTAATAAAGCTGATGGAGCTTTTCAATCATTCAAGCGTTGCCATCACTAAACGCTATCTTGGGTTAAGGCAGGAGGAGCTTTTGAATACTTATGATTGTCTTAGCTTCTGAATCTTTGGCAGGTAGGAAATCTTAAAAAATGGCTCAATAGGGACTGATTGGGATTTTCCACCTTTCAAAAAACTGTTATTCAGCAATAAAGAGCAAATATCTTTCGTTTCAGCATTGATATTAAACGCTTTTATGTATCTTTGTTGCTGACTTCCGTAAGGTTGTCAGACATAAGAGAACGAAGAGCGTTATTGAAACTCGCCTTTACTATCAAATTCTCGCAAAATTTGAATACGCAAAGAGGACGGGTAGCAACAACGCTCACGCTACGGATATATACTATCCTGAAAGGGAGAACTATATACCTCGCAAGCGTGAGTGGCTGTTGCTTATCCATTTGCGTGGGCAATGCGAGAAGCCTGATAGTGTGGATGAGCAAGATACAGTCCTCACGCTTTTCGCATATAATAACTTAGCCGTTCCAATGGAGGATGAGGGACGATGAAAGCTCCGTATGGCAAGGCTTCAAGCTGCTTATTATTATAGTCAAACGCAGATAGATGAATACATAAATAGAGGTTTGGCTAATTTCATGGGGGTAGGAGGAAATATCCCCTGGGGAGAGTTCATAAAAAAATATGGTGCTAATGTAGACTATTTTATAGATGTACCGATAAATGAACGATTTTATCTTGCAAATCAACCCTATGCTTGGTGTAGAGGAATCAGTACAGAATATGGTTACGACAAACCTGTTTTTTCAGAACAGGATTGTGCACCCATTACAGGGATTAATCTAATATCTCTATCCACACACAAAACATTACGTTTAGATGTTCGAAGATTGCTTACAAAAGGGCGATTTAATGATGGTGTGGTTTATAGCCCCAAAGGGACTATAAATACTTATGTTTTCGACTTAATTAGAAAAGCTATTCCATATATTACATTAAGAGAAGTTTTACAAGGACTAGTCCAGTTTATAGGAAATAAACATATTTATTTTGAAGAAGAACGAGTTCATGGTAAAATATGCCGTGAGGGGTATTCAGGACAAATCCCTTGCACAATACGAATTTTGAATGGATATTTTGCAGAAAATGTTTGCTATACTTCTCGTTGAATTAGAATGTGTTTATTTGAAATATGATTAAAAAACTATTAGTCGGTTGCTTAGGTTGCTTCTTAACCATAGTGAATGCTTTTGCTGGTCGGGACGATTACGGAAGAGATTATTCTGTCCGTGATGGAGATTCTTCATTCAGTCCGATATGGTTTTTCATTATCTTGGCTTTTATTGGTTATGGTGCTTATAATGCGTTCAAGAAGAATAATAACGATACCAACGGTAGAGGATGTTTAGCATCCATAATTGCAGTTGTCATTGCTTTTATCATATTTTCGATGATAGTTCGTGCATTGAAGTGAATGTGAAGATTCTGTTTTGATTGTGCCATATATCAATACTTCCATAATTATGATTAACATTTAGACTTTACAATGGTTTGGAATGAATTAGTAAAAAACAATAGGATAGAAATCATTAAAGCACTTTTCGAGAGTGGTGTGCAAAACACAATAGAAAAGTGTAGAAAGGATTTTATGCTTGCACGTCCTTTTACAGTTCCAATACCTATTGCATATTGGGGATATGATGATTTCAGAAGTTTAAAAGATAAAATGTTTGAAGATTTTTGCTGTGCCAATATAATAGCTGCTTTTCAAATGGCACAGCCTATTCGTGATAAAATTGATTTCTATGATTTGATATGTTGTGCAATGCCACAAACAGGTGATTATGAGAAGCAGAAATATATATATACAGAAGTTATAAAAACAACAAAGTCAGAAGAGATAAGAGATTACTATGTTAAACAACTATATATTCTCAATCTACACAACGAAGTAAGGAATAATTGCAAAATTGACTCTTCAATATATCCATATTTACTGAATAAAGAAAAGACAATAAAAGGATTAGACATTCTTATTAACGGATGCGATATGCCTTATAACCCATATAGAATATCTAATGTTGTAATTAAAGAAGAAACTCATAAAGAAATAGAGCTTACCATTACGGGTGATTGTCAGACATATGAACCTAAAACAAAACAAATGGAATATATAAATAAAGATGTTCGTTTTAGATTCCACGAATTAGAATGTTTTTCTATTAGAAGTAGTGAAACTGCTTTAATAAGATTTTATCCTACTAACAAAATTCAAGAACACGCTGACACTCTGACCTTCACTTGTGGAAATGCTATAAAAGTTGAAGCTAAAAAAATGGAAGTTATTTCTATTCATGAAAACACAGAGTTATACATAGAGGAAGAATTAGAGAAGCAATGACCAATTAATCCTAAATCGCTCAATAAATAGAGTTTGCAATCAATCAAAATATCGAATATGTCACATACCTTTTATAAATACGAATGTCCCGATTGTGGATATACCATAGATGGATTGTCAGAGGGTGGTAGGTTGTTCTCAGAGGACAACTACATCCAACTTCAATGCCCTGCGTGTAAAAAGGTGGAGAGCATTAATGTCTCTTATGAAAAGGAACAAACCGGAGAATTTCCATTATCAGAATGTTGTAAAGCCAAGATGCAGAAATGGGATAAAAATTGTCCTGTGTGTGGCAAAAAAATGATTCAGAGAGTTCTATGGGATGATTTTTGTTAAACAATTTAACAAAATACTTTTTATCAATTAAGATAGAAAATAATTCGCTAATTTTGAATCCTAAAAACGTGAATACATATGATACCCAAAGAGTTTTATAAGGAATACATGCCACTTTATACCAAAGATTTTGATACGGAAATATACAGCACCATTCAACAATCTAATAGTTATAGAATAGATATTAGATTTGATGAAAAGTTCAACAATTATGTTTATTTCTTTAAAATATTTGGCGTGAGTGGGAAACTTTTAACCATGAATGGATGGACTTTAGTTAAAGCACGTTTTCAAAAGAATTGGTATGAGAATCTTAGTCCATACGTCACTATAAAAGATTCACAAGGAATAGTTCTTGATGACTACCAATTAGAAATGCCGTTTGCTAAAACAGAACCTAATATCGGTGGAGAAATAGAAAATAGGCTGAGAGAAATATTCCATTTTATGAAATATATATCAAAATTCCAAAGCCTTTATGATTTTGAAACAGTACATAAAACATCTCTTTCGAATATTGGTGATACAATGCGCTTTTATTTAGAATGCTTAAAAATAAAAAACCGATTACCGCAAGAAGCGCAAACCTACATAATAGACATAATAAAAACAAAATTTGAGAATTATCTCAATGAAGCAAATAAATAGGATTCATTTATAATTTAATATGGAAACGAAGTTCTTAAAATACGTACACCGTTTGCACAAAAATGATGGGAACGATAAAAGTAAGTACATTTTAGAAAATTCTAATTGGAATGATTATGGATATTACACTCGTTATGGTTTATACCTGCCAATAAAAGATAATGCCAGGCTGACGTTAGCAGGATTATTTATTATAAAATATAAACTTGATATTGATGAAATACATTGGTTCTGCGAAGAGCGTCGAAATTTCACCACTTTTATATGCAATATTGAGAGTGCATATAATCTGCTTTTATTCCTCTCGCCCATAGAAAGGAAAGAACTCATAAGCAAGCTCAACATACAATTTGACAATAGTCTTGTTAAAAATGAGCAAGCCTACAAAATTTCTATGCTTAGAGATAAAAGTGAAGAATCTTTTTTGAGTGAGCAGAAAGAAATTGAAAAGATTGTAACTTGCCCTTTAGATATAGCAAATGCAATATCTATGCAAAAAGAAAAATTGAAAACTTATATTCAGACTGATTTATGAATCGCAAGATAAAGTGGCGGATATTCCATTTTACAATGTTAGTGTTGCTATTGGGGAGTTGCGAAAACCACCAACAATCAGCAAATCACACTATCATAGACAGCTTAATAGTTGGCAAGTGGCAAATGGTAGAATATGGAAGTGGTAGCGTAAATGCACTTGACACTATTAGCTTTTACAAGAACGGCAAGGCTGACTGCCCACCTGAAACAGGTGAGTTTACCTACTACCTGATAAAGCCTGATTCGTTGATTATCTATAATAAGGGCTTTGGAGAACAGCATTTCAAGATACTCAAACTTTCCAATGACAGCCTTATAAAGCAGATAAGACGGCAAAGAATATATGCAGACGGCATAGACGAGCCTGTAAATGGAGAAATAGAGAAATACATAAGAGTGACAAACGAGTAATAAGATATACGTTTAATATAAAAACAAAAGACAGATGAAAACATTAAGAATTATGGGGTTGCTCTTTGCTCTTATTACATTGAGCATAGCTCCCACAACAAGCAATGCGCAAACTTATAAAGGCTCTATTGAGGGTGGCAGAACACTGCATACCGATGATATGGGACTGTTTAGTACCACTGATATTTACACAACACATGGTTTTCAATTTAACCCATACCTTTATGTGGGTGCAGGTGCTGGAATACGTTTAGGAGATAGCTATACTGCCATTCCCATATATGCAGATGTGAAATACACCATATTGAAGAAGAAAGTTTCTCCTTTTATTGATGCAAAAATAGGATATAGCCTACTTGATGCGTCAGGCTTTTATATGAATCCGGGAGTGGGTGTTAATTGGAACTTCTATAAAGAATTATCTGTGTTTCTAAAAGTTGGATATACCTATAATGCCAATCCTTATGATGGTTGGATGAAGCCCAATGAAATGGGATGGGTTTCAGTAGAAAACAAAACGGACATCTATCCTCATGGAGTGTCTGTTTCTATTGGCTTCGGCTTCTAAAAAACTTGATAAGAAGAAATGGCATTTATTCAATATGGATGCCGTTTCTTTTTAGCTGGTACTTTTTTGAACGGAATCCAATTTATAAGGAGGAGTAGAAAATAGTCCTCTTGCTAAAAATCATACTTGAAAGGCATTTATCAGTGGCTTATTGTACTATAATTCAACAATATTCACTACCTTTGCTCAAAACAAATCATAGACTATTATGTGCGAATATGCAGAAATAGAAAACATTCAACTCTCCAATGGAAAGACCGTCAAGGAAGTGAATGAGAATGTCCGCAAGGAAGTGGAACACATTTACTTGGAGGGCTGGGCAAAAGGCATTTCTATTCCATTTTGGGATAAGCAAGGCAACTTCTATTTGGCTAATCCTGACGGTAGTGAAGATTTGGTAGAGTTCAACCGTAAGGAAAGAAGCTACAAGGTTATTTCAAGAGTTGCAGACAAGGGGAAAGGCAGATACGCTTACCTGTTAAACAAATAGGAATGGAAACACGTCCTGAATTTACAGTAATAGCAGGTGCAAACGGAGCTGGTAAGAGCCGTTTGTCTCCTTATTATTTGCATTGCAAATCTTTTGATGGTGATTTGCTTGCACTCAATCTGCGTAAGGAACATCCTGATTGGATAGAACGCTGGATAAGTGGTACAGTAGCAAGCGAATTGCAGAAGCAAAAAGATGAAGCCATTGCACAGCATAAAGACTTCGCTTTTGAAACAAACTTCTCCAACGACCTTATTTTGAACATGATTGGGGAGTTCAAGGAAGCCGGATATAAAATCTCGCTTTTATATTTTGGTTTAGGGTCTTTGGAGGAAAGCACAACAAGGGTGATGCAAAGAAAGTTGTTTGGAGGACACGATGTTGCGAATGAAATCATAGAATACAACTTCTATGAGGGAATCAAGCGTGTACAAGAAAATCTGCATCTTTTTGACAATATCACATTTGTAGACGGGAACTCCAATTATGGAGAAATAGTGGCAATCTATATCAAGAAATCAGCTAAACACGAAATCACTAATCAGAGCTACGAATGGTTTAACCGTTTCTTTGCAGAAGCATTTGATAAACTAAAATAAAGGTAGTTTTGTCTATGGATAAAGAGCAAGCTATAAAATTGGCACAGCGATATAAAGCGGCAGTCGCAGAACGGTTGCCCTTAAAGGCTCTTTACCTCTATGGCTCATACAGTAAAGGCAACCATACAGAGGACATCAACAATCCTCTCTATGCAGACATTCTCAAAACGGGAATACTGATATAAAAGCAGGAATCACCTACCGGAACAAATACCTTATCATAAAAACTATACTATCTCTCAATATAGGAATAGTTGCAAACAACTTACTAAATATAGCCTTTATCATTGCATAAACCCATAAGAATGACTATCTTTGCAACAAGAACGAATGTTGACTGATTGTTGACTAATTCATTCTTAATAGAGTTCATTAACTTGTTAGCAATGATGTGCAAAGGACTTGTAGCTCAGTTGGTTGCATAGGAAAGCGCAGCTTTTCTATGCCGAAGAGAGCAACAGACTCATAATCTGGAGGTCCCAGGTTCAAGCCCTGGCTGGTCCACGTTAGAAATCAAGCACTTACGAGTAATCGGAAGTGCTTTTTTCTTTGTCTGCGTAAACAATGCGTAAACAAACGGTTTGAGTAGGTTCTGTTTACACATAGAAATTCTATGAAATCCCATGCCATTCTATAACATAATTCATTGAAATATTCTGTTAATATGACTCTACTTGGCGGTTAAATAAGTTCAAATATATTCATTTACATCTTGATTTATAGAATAATATTGTACTTTTGTATTGCATAATGCATTTGTGGCAAGCCATGACCTTTGGTGGTGTTCTTTCTTGAAAAAGAAAAGTGAGTTTGCCTAACCGCCGTGGGAGGGTTATCCCATTCCGATGGATCAATGCGTAGAGGGAGTGCCAGTCGGAGGGTTCTCTATGACAAACGAAACGCGAGAGTTGCTTCAGGGGTTGAGATCGATTAGCATAAGCCCGGTTACCAGTCAGCGACAGAAGACAACGAGATTGCACCGCTGCATATAACGGCAATGTTTTTATCCGTCTAGGGATAGGGACTCTGTGGTTATATGCAGTGTTTTGTATATGTATGCCTCACATTGCAAAGCGTCTGTATTCAGAGGTTATGTTGAACATAAACAATGATTGCAATGGAAAAACTGACAAAGTCCCTGTCGCTTTTCAAGGAACGGAACTGTTCTGTTTCTGTCGTGTTGAACTCACGTACTCGCAGGAAAAACGCGTGCGAGTTTCCGTTATCTCTCCGTTTCACGATAGACCGCAAATTCTTTTATCTTACTGTCGGAAGTTCTTTCACTGAAAGAAAGTTCTCAGACATCTGTAATGCGACTAAATGCAAGAGCGAGAACTACAAACTTCAAAAAGAGTGGAAAGATAGCTTTGTCCCCAAATGCAAAGAAATTCTGATGAACCTGAATAAAGGTGGCATTCTGACATTTGAAATGGTACGCCAATGTATCATGGGTGAGGGTGTGATGCTATCCAAAGAAAACATGACCAAGTCACAATCCTTTATTGATATATGAACTATTAAAAGACAAGAATCAAGGGAATTGGAAAATCAAAAATCATTCCATCAATAAACGTTGATGATATGTTGAAAAAGGCTGGAATCAGCCATGAGATAGAGGCTGAAAAGCAGGATGCAGACAAGCGGTTCACAGAAATCCGTGAAGCAAAAGAGGCATTGCTGAAAATCCATCATGACCTTCAGGATGCTATTAAAGCAGAGCGTGATACTGCAATGATATTGAAAACTGCTATTGATAGTTCCGGCAATATCATTAACGGTATTTGCAATGCGATTGTAAAAGCAGAACGAAACACGCGGTTCAAGGCAACTATAAAATTCGAACATCTTGTCCAGCTTCAACAGCTCTTAAACCAAGCCACTGAGACATGGAAAACCATGCTGGGAAATCACCGTTCCGAACAGGCGAAGATGCTAACGGAACATGAATCCAATATGCGCAAAATCCTTAGGCGGAATGAAGGTGTTTGGTTCTCTGACTTCTGGATGAAAGTATTGGTGATATTTTTGTTCGTTTATACGGTGGTATTGGGACTGGTTGTATATTGTTCCACATGAGGTATCATGTACGATGCTATCCAATATGGACGGTTTTCACCTCTACTATGGTCCAGTCTTTACTAACAACTTGTCAGCAAATAAAAAAGCAAAGTCCGGAAAAGCAGCTGAACTTCGCCGCCATTTTCTTAGATACCTCTTTTTGAATAATCAATACTTTCATTATATTTTAATCAGGTTTGGAAGATTGAAGTTCGTGTAATCTCCATTCATGATTGCGCCATTTGAGAAAATGGTTAAACCGTCTTTCTTTACGCCATGCTGTTTATGGATATGGCCAAACAGATGTAAGCGAGGCTTTATTTCTTCTACTCTCGCTAAAAGTTCTGTCGAACCATAGTTTATCCCATCGTCAAAATCAAGAATTCCATAGGGCGGACAATGGGTAATCAATATATCTGTGTCAGCAGGTATGGTTGCATAGTTACGGGTCTGACGGTCAGAAATGCAATCTTCCATGAACATGGGAACACCATAGAATTTAACTCCATCAATTACCACACCAGAATTGTACAAATAATGCACATTCTCATCCAATCCATCAATATTGGCTCTATACAAGCAGGCATCGTGATTGCCACAGATGAAAATCTTGTGCGGATAAGAGAGGTCACAAAACCAGTTCATAAAATCAATGGCTTCTTGTTCGCTTCCGTTCATGGTAAAGTCTCCAGAATGTACAAGGATGTCAGCATCGGGCAGCTGTGTGAGCCGCCGATGCTGACTGTGGGTGTCGGAGAGGTGAAGGATGTTAATTGGGTTGGTCGGCATTTCTTTTTGCATTCATATAACGGTCTATACATTGATTCATTTTCTCAATTAAATCGACTTCATCTTTTATATCACTGCCATTAATCGTTAGTTTGTAAGACTTTAGATTTTCATCTTTGCAAAGACGTTTATCTCCATCATACATATCAATCCAATTCCAACTTTGCCACTTGAATGAATATGATGTGTTGCCTTTTTTATATTCGAAAGATATATGAAGCCCTTTGGGTGGCATAGATTCATTATCCAGCCAGTTACTCTGTTGGCCATTTATAGTAACTCCATCAATCTCTTTTAGGAAAGCCAGCCTCTCTCTTATAAAAGATGTACCAATAAAAAACGATCGGGAACTGTAATCTCCGCTTCTGTATGCATAGTTTGATAAAACATCCATACCACACATCCATTGCTTATGAATCCAGAATGTAGGATATTTTTCGCATAAAGCCCTTAAGTCCGTTTGTAGCAGACTTAATTCTTGACTACTATTTTCATTCATGAGGAAATTATGCATTTTTGAAGCGTATTTTACGAATATCCCCCGTAAGTTATTATCGTCATTCGACAAATCGTAACCGGTAAAAATCGTTTTTATATCCTCGTCATTAAAAAACGAAATCATGTGATATATAACATTCCTATCTTCTTTCGTTGATGTTACGCTCTTTTTTAGATTCTTCCATTTTGTATCAAAATCAGACCAATCCCATTCCCCACTATTGTTAATGAACAGAAAGCGTATAGCACCTTTGAAGAACGCATATTTTTCAGCCTCACTGATAACATCTTCCCATGTTTTTCCATTAAATTCTTCAATATTGCCACTATAATCTTTTTTGAGGATCTGTTTTGCTTTCTCGGTTTCTTCAGCTAATTGCTCTTTTGCCGCATCTGACTTTACAATGGTATTATTGTCCGCTAAGAAAGCATAAACATCATGACAATGTTCGCCTATTTCATCAATGAGCTTCAAACATCCAATCAGGGTTGCATTTGAATTTTCAACAATATTCCAAACTACACGCATCCAGCGTTTAAAACTACTCTCATCATACGTGCCAATTTCAAAATATTTGCATACTGCGTGGAATACAACCCGCTGATCCCGTTTCAAAGTCGTAATGGTGTATTCTTTATATTGGGGGATAAAATAAAAATCATCGTTCTCTTTCCATGACGGGAGGGAGGCCGCTTTGATTTTATCGAACTTATTTCCCGATATTTTACTGTTTTCACAACAAGATGCGGCAAAATGGTTTAAAGTTTCTGTTAAATGGTTCAATACATCATATAGCTCCTCAAATTTATAAATGTCAAAAGAGCCATATATCAGTTTTGAATCATTGCTATCATCTCCATATAAATATTTGTACGTTTTATCCGTTTCGATATTTTTTTCGGAAGAATTTCTTAGCATTATCCAGTTTAGAAAGAACCTGTTCAGAAACGCGAAATAAATTTCATCTATCTTATTATCCCTGCTTTCTTGCCAAAACAAATCTGTCCATGTAGTATCCAATTTGATTGCGATGCCGTTTTCTGGATCTAAGAATTTCTCCCATTTTTTATCTTCTTCTGCTTGACTCGCAATATATCCTAATAAATCCGCCTTGAAGTTTTCAAAACTTGTCAATTGCTTTCCACGAGCGTTCATCTTGACATAAAGATCGTCTGAAAGGCCGAAATCGTTCAAAGGTAAATAATAGAATATTATCGGGGAACAATCTGAAGATAACGAATCCCAGTATTCGTCAAATTTGTCTGTGCCATCAAACAATTCCTCCATTCCGTCTGTTATGTCTTCTCCAGCCTTATTGTTGATTTTCGTTCCTCCTAACATTCTTAACATGGACTGTATGGTTGGGTCTTGTTTCCATACCGAGTAAAACCAGGTTTGTGAAGTAATAAAGCCAACAATGTCTTTCCCATCAAATGTTTTAAAGTTATCCGCATTGCAAAGGCATCCACAAAACTCACGGGATGAAATCCTTGTCTCGTAAGTAAAATTTCTCAAAACATCACAGATCCTTTCTTGGCCTTTCACCACCTCATCCAACTTTCCTGCTCTTAAGGCAACGTACCAGTGCAAAAGCCACAATGTGGTCAATCGTTGCTGACCGTCTAAAGGTTGAAGTTTTCCGTTTTCCTTTGAGCCATAGACAAAATCGAGCTTTAAGGCTTCCCTTCCCTCATCCAATGCCTGCTTGAGGCTTTCAAGAAATGTTTTACGCAAATATTCTTTGCCGAGTCGTCCTTGGGCATAATCGCGCTGTATGATAGGTATTTCAACTGTGTGTTCTTGTATAAAATGCCAAAAAGAAATGGCTTTATTAGCCTTTGTTTCCTTGTATTCCATTATGCTTATCTCCTTATTTTTAGTCCAACTTTTCCAAACAAGACTTGATGTCTTTTTTATATGCTTCGGCATCATTTTTTGTCCAATAATTATTGTTTCCTGCTGTTGCGGAATAATATTTCAAGAAAACATGCTTTGTAACTGGCGGAACGAATGATGAAACAGCATCTTTTTCTTCCGACAATACCAGCTTGCCGTCTTTTGAAAGTTTTGGAACAGGAATTAGCTTGCCTTTGTCTTTCCCTATAATAACCCTTCGTTTACCAGAGAAAATGGCATTGCCATAACTTCGGTTCGTCGAAGAATCAAGTAATGTGTAATTCTCTATTTTGTTCTTTTCTTCCTGTGTCCATTTTTCCGGTATGGAAACTTCAGATTTTACCTCCTCCTTTATCTCGTTGAACAACTCCTTTTTATCCTCTATTTCATCGAGGCTAAAGTATTGTTTTATTTTATCCTGCAACGTTTCATTTACACCCATGTAAATATTCAGCAGCCACTCTTTTTGTGTTTCCTCATCATCCTCCACATTGTCCGTGTTAGAATTTATATGTTCCACATCCCAACTTTCGAGTTTGTAAAGATGAAAGGGAAATTTATAAAAAACTCCTAATTGGTATTTTTCGTTACTTCTTTGTGTTAAGTTTTGGTTTATCACTGTTTGTATATTGTGAAACAACAGAATAGGTTTACATTTAACTTTACCGCTTCCGTCTTCCTTAAACTGAAAGTTTAAATCTGGACAACTGTTTATAACTGTCTTTATTTGCCCTTTCAAATATTCAAGGAACGAAGTTTTACTTTCATTCCATTTGTTTATGAAATCAACAAGGCGATCGTTTTGGCATATTACCAAATACCCGATATAATGGTATATTTCCAAATCGTTATACCACTCCTGGAAAATTTGAAAGTATTTTTTTACGGCTTTCCAACAGAATTCCACATCGGCGTTTCCCGTTTTAAAATACTCGTAGAAATACCGGAACGTGTGGTATTGATCTGTTCCGATATTATCTTTATTTATATGGAGTTCATTTTGTTCACATACCAAATCGAAAATAAAATCAATACGGGTTGGCTTTTGGTAACCGGGGTTATTAAGAAACAACCAAAACTCTTCGTTTTGCAGGGTGTATTCCATATTGTCCCACTCAGAAGCAATTTCCTGTTGGCACAATCTTACGCTTTCATCTTTGCTGAAATTGGAACGGTTCAGAAATAACGCTTTAATAAGTTCTGCATTTGTGAGGGGTATTTTACCTATGTTCAAACGGGTAAACACCTTTATCGGGTCAGGCTCATCGATTTCGTACCAGATGAATTTGACATTATTTTTTAATTTGTTCTTGAAATTGTCTCTTTGTTTTTGATCTTTTTGTTCTAAAAAAGTCTTCACAGTTTCGTATGCTTTACCCATATAGGAAAAGTCAATATAAACCTGAGTAAGACTCTCGTTTTGAGTTGTTATATTTCTCAAAAACTCTTTACTGTCTTTCCTCGTTTCGTACTCAATGTCAAATATGTTTGTTGCTCCAAAATATGAAAGAATGATAAATATTGTCGTTAACCGTTGCTGGCCGTCAATCACTTCATACCTGATTTGTCTATTCAAAGCAACTATTATTTCCTGTAATTCAGTCTTGCTTTCTATCTCTTGTTTGAATTGGTCTATATCCAAAATCGTTTTTTTTACCACCAATGGTTGCAAGCAGTACCAGTTATCGCCTTCTTGCTTGAACTCATCAATGTCGTTTAACAAGTCTTTCACTTGCTGTTCCGTCCAGCGATAACCGCGTTGATAACTTGGAATGTAGAAATTCATTCCAAGAAGTTCATTTGTTTTTTTTAATTCAATCTTACTTTCCATGATATAATAATTTACAGTTTGCCATTACAATACCCCATTTCACCCAATTTGCATAACCCTGCATCCCTAATCTCTCTCATAAACAGCCGCGCGCACATCTCTGCATCATCCCCTGCCCGATGGTGCTGTCCATAAGGTATCTTGAACTGGTCGCAAAGATAGTCCAGACTGTTGCAGCCGAAGTTGTATAGCCTGCGTGCCGCACGGAGGGAACAATAATAAGTGATGTTAGGCTTCTCCATGCCGTATAGTTCCAATGAATGACGGATGCAGCCGATGTCAAAAGCGGCATTGTGAGCCACAAGCACGGGAATGTCTTTTAGGTATTTGCTGATTTCTGCCCATACTTCCGGAAATTCCGGTGAATTGGCGGTATCATTCGGTCGGATACCGTGAATCTGCATGTTCCAATAACTGTAGCTATTTCCTTGCGGACGGACAAGCCACGAACGGGTTTCTGCGATCTCTCCGTCACGCACCACGCAGATGCCCGCCTCACAGATGGAAGCACGTTTGCCTGTAGCTGTCTCAAAATCTATGGCGATGAAATTTATTCCTTGCATGGTTTATCCTCCTCTTTCCAAGTATAATAGTTCAACATGTTTTTTGCAAAATTGCGCATTTCGTTGCGCACTGATTCCGGCTCCAGCACTTCCACTTGGTCGCCTTGGGCAAGAACCAACTGATAGAAATCGAAAGTCGGTTTCAGATGGTATTCAAAGAGCGTGGACTCATCATCGCCCTCTATCTCCCGTTGTGATTCGTGCAAGGGTAAGGTACGCAGATAATCGGCAAAACCGCCATAAGCCAAAAGAACAATGCGCTGTATGGGTTCATTCGATGTGATTACTCCACAGCATCCTTCAAAATATTGATTGATATTGAAGTTCTTCTTCATTTTGAATGTCTTGCCCGTATCCTGAATGTCTGAAATACGGTCGAGGGCATATACCCGATAGACATCGGTGGGCTTGATGCCTTTTTCTTTGTTCCGCTCCGAATAGTACGGGCTGCGTGCCACCACATACCAACGACGCTTCACGACTTTTAGGCAATATGGTTCAATCTCAAATGTGCTGGGTTCCGGTTTGCCAAAACCTTGGTGCGTGATGCTCAACACATGATTGCGACGCATAGCCTCGGCGATGGATGTAAGCCATATTTGTCCCGAAGGGATTTCTTCAAATATAATCCGATCCTCCAATTTGTTATCCGCTTGGATTTGGTTCAATGTAGCGTATGAACTGATGAGCCAGCTGCGCAGGTTGTTACCCTCTATGCGTTCCGGCTCGTCAATGTAATAACGGTATCCGTCCTTCCGGTCGCACTCTATATATACATCGAAGATGTCTTTGATGGCTTTTTTGTGGTTATGAAAGGTCTTCAAAGGCAGTTCCTCGCCATAACCTAATCCGCTTTCCTGCCAAAGCTCATTGATTTCCTGAAACGTCAGCCGTTTGTATCTGCGCAAGATGTCCATCAGCCATACGTATCGTCCAAAAAGATTTGCTGCCATATTGCTGTCATTTAATGGTTATGCCACAAAGTTACGCATTTCCTTGTGCCAAATCGTAGCTCAATATTAAATTTTCTCTTTTTCCTGCATTTCTTTTTATGATATGCCTCGTTTTGGCACTTGCCGACATTTACTTTGCAGCAGAATTGAAGTTAAACCTTTTAATAACAAGTAGTATGGCAACAAAGAATTGGAACAACGATTTTATGGCTAAAGTATTGGAAGAAGCCGCATGGAAAGAACTGTCGAATGAATTTGCGTGGAATGAGCAACTGCTGGAAAAGTACAAGGACAAGGTGTCGTGGAAAGAGATTTCCGACAATCGGAACATTCTTTGGACTGTATCCATGATAGAGAAGTTCAAGAACAAAGTAGATTGGGATGAGCTTTCCGGTTCCGACAACGAACATCTGTTTACGGCTGAAAATCTGGGAAAATACAAGAATTGTTGGAACTGGTCTAAATTGTCGGGTAATTCAAGCGTGGAACTGACTCCCGCGCTCTTGGAACAGTTTGCCGAATATTGGGATTGGAGTGAAATCATCGACTGTTATAACCGGGATGATTTGTACAGCATGGAGTTTCTGGAGAAATACCAGGATTATATTCCGGCATCCGCCCTGCAGCGTTCACGCCTGTGGGATAAATTGGTTGAAGACGAAAAGAAACAATTAAAGATACGTATTCTTTCATAAAGTAAAATGAAAACGATAGAAAGCTGTTCCGTCCCACATGGTACCGGACGCATCACAAGGATGAAATCATCGGAAACATTCGTGATACGGTGGACATTATGAATGTGATAAAGCCAATCTATAATTTCAAAACAGCAGAATAATATGGACGAACCTAAGATGTTGTCAGGTTTAAGCCAAAGTGATTACAGCTATCCGTTGGCTGACGTGTCGTATTTGTCGGAAGAAGAGAAAAAGGATTTGCTAAGACGAGGGATGCGCAGGCCGAAGGAACTGTATTCCGATGAGGAGTTTGAACAATGGGTAACGGTATTTGCTGAATGGAACACATACAGCCACAGCAACGGCCATAAGCCTACGGAAGAAGAAAGAAACTCCGAAAAAATGGCTACCGCAAGTTATGAGCGTGGCTTGTGGTATCACCGCAAGCGTTTCAACGAATGGAAAAAAGAACATCTGCAACCGCTCATTGACGAGTTGGTGGAACATGCCGCCCACGACCCGCAATATGACTGGCAATATCTGTATGCTTTGGAGTGTGCCAAATTGCGTTGTATGAGGGCTTACTTCTCACATTCTTTGATAGCGAACGAGAATGGTAACTTCAGCTTCAACCGCTGGATAGATATTTGCATCAGCCTGCTGCAACATATCAAAGGAGATGGCCTGCACATCTCCCGGCAACAGATTGAACGAATGAATACCAGAAATGTAAAGAATATAGTTCCTTCCACTCTAGTGGGCGCTTATGAAGAAGCGCCTGCACCAAGTGATGAAGAAGACGGTCTTCCCGACAAGTTCTATTATGGCAAGAAAATATATGTCCGCAAAATGGAGCGGCTGTATTACCGGATACGTCTTTACAAGATGAGGGAGTGGTGGGAATAAAGCAAACATTAGTAGGTAATAACTCCAAGAAAGGGATATCAGTATATTGGCATCCCTTTCTTAAACTTATCTCTTGTTCAATAACAGCGTAACCTTTACTTCCTTTTTCTCATAATCTTCTGTCTGCATACCGAACAACATGTTTGTGTATCCAAGATGTTGCATCACGGATTTACGGAAGAGCTCAAGCTCCGTTTCATCCAGCGGGCAGTGAGAAGGACAACGGATGAAGATAACGGCACTGTCATACTTCGTAAGGTCAAACAGCTGATATTGGGTCATTGACTCCAGAATGTAGGCGAGGCGTGAACCGGTATCCTGTGTCACAGAGTGGTAATCATACTGTCTACCGTATTGCATACTGAGCAGAAACTCCACGTCGCTCCGCCTAAAGGTGCTGCCTTCGGCGGAAAGCATCCTTACCAGATTCTCTCGTGCGGCCATTTTGCGCAGATATTCTTCCCGTTTGTCCTGACGGTATTCCCGCTTTCGTTTTGAGCGGTTCATGCGATTGTTAAAGAAATCACGCGCGTTTGTCCACTTGACATAACGCCGTCCGTCCTTCCCTTTACTGCGTAGTCGGCGTGGAGTCTGATGCCGCCAGATGCTTTCTTCCAGTTTATCCAAAGCAACTTCATACTTATTAGTCAAAACCTTTGGCCCAAATTTTCTTTGCCATGTTTCCTCTCTTTCGTCAGGTGAAAATCCCCAATAAGTGATTTCCCATAGGCAATGCATAGCTAGTTCTGCTAGAGAAAGATGCACATCATCGGTTATGACGATTTCCTTGGCCAAATCTTCTTCCCAACTGCTATCATGCATCGGTCCGACGCTAATCCATTTCTCTTCACCTTCAAATTCTCCGCCAGACCATTCCACGTGTATTTCTCCGTTAAATCCAGTAGCAGGTTCCATGCCTTGAAGAATGTCGTATGCCTCGCGGAAGGCATAGATGTTGTCAAGATGCTCCGGTTCGTGTCTTTTCAGATGCGGAAGAAGTTCGTCGAAGCCGACTTGGGTCAATAGTTCTTTTAGTTTCATAAGCATTATAGGTTTGTCCATTTCTGGGACAAAGGAACGATATGCTTGTGCCAATACCAAGCATTGCTGCAAAATTTTATAGCCTAATGGGGTAGAAAGCCAATACTTTTATGCTATTTTTGTGAAAAAGAATAGGCTTATGGCTGAAATACACAAACTATTAAATCAAGCGAGACTGATTATAGAAAAAGTTAAAGTGTCCTGTAATGAAAGCCGTCTACGTGGAGAACAATTCAATATCTTTCATGCGTGCGGCGTTAACCATTATGAAACGACACACTCTGCAATCCTTGCAGAGTTTCTGAATCCAGAAGGCAGTCACGGGCAGGGTGACACTTATCTGAAAGAGTTTCTCTCCGTAATCGGTGATATCGGTTTTTCGTCGGCATTCGACACCTCGGAATCATCTGTTTCTACTGAATACTCGACTTCTTGCGGCAGGCTGGACATATTGATAAGTAACAGTAAAGGGCAGGCCATAATAATAGAAAACAAGATTTACGCCGGTGACCAGTGGGAACAGTTGAAGCGTTATGACAATTTTGCCTCACAAAAGTATCATGTAGGAAACTACGCCATCCTTTATCTCACACTATGGGGTGACGAGGCGAGTGGACAAAGCGGTGAAGGCGTTCAATATAAATGTATATCTTACAAAGACATAATACAGGAATGGATCAAACGCTGCATCCGCATTTCAGCGCAAAAGCCTCTCATTCGGGAAACAATGATACAATATTCAAACCTTATAAAAGAACTGACAAATCAAACTATGGATGTCATAAACAAAAACGAACTCTTAGAGTTAATGGCTAATAATGCAGAAGTTGTTGCTGAAATCTTTAACAATCAAAGTGATTATATAAAATACACGTGGGAAAATCGTATTCGCCCGAAGTTACAAGAAATAGCAACAGAAAAGACTCTTTTATATGAAGAATATAATATGACATGCCAAAACAGGGATGGTAAAAGTTTCACTTTTCGAGCAGCAGACTGCCAATATACAGGAATAAGGTTTCAATCCGATACACGATCTTATGATTTAGATATGTATTATGGCATAGTTTCTCTTGATGGTAAACACCCTGGAATACAACAGAAGTTAAATATTTTTCAAGAGAAACCCTCCAACTTTTGGCCTTATGGATGCGCTTTTTTAGACAAATATCGGTATTGGGATATGACTTCCCGGGCTGAAATTATTAATAATACGGATAAATTTGTGAATTACATTAAAGAAAAAATAGAGGCAGTGTTGACAGAATTAAATCAACGAGGCATTAAACTTGAATGAGATAATCCAAGTAAAACAAAGAAGAGGCTATGCCTGTTTTTATAGTCTCTTCTTTGTATTCAATCATAATAGCTTAGTTTACCACAAGAAAATCAAATCCATCCAATTCAGTCCTTTGTCTTGGCTTAATAGGTAAGACAAGTTGATAATCAAGCAGAAACTTATTGCCTGAGTTCAGTTCGTTCATTGTACCGTATTCAACTGCGTATATCTGCCGTCTTAATCCGAATTTATCACCACTGTACGTTTGGGCGAAGCGCACGGCATACATCGTGCCGCTGATGATGGGACATTGTGCCACGATGACCGATTGGGTCAAGACAACTTGCATACGGCAACGCGCCACCAGTCTTGTGGGATTGGCTTTCACGCCGAAAGGATGTTCGGAAAGGATGGCTCCGCCCTTGGCTACTATTTCATCCTGCAATGATTTGTTCACTCTAGGATGTGTGATATCTAAGCCTGAGGCCACCACTGCGATTGTCTGTCCGCCCGCATCAAGACAACCTCGATGGGCAGCCGTATCACATCCCAAAGCCAAACCACTGATGACGATATGTCCTTGTTCACCCATCTGTTTGGCAAGCCCGTATGCCATGTCCAATCCATCTTTGTCCGCAGCACGGGCACCAATGATAGTCACATTGTCTTCACGGTTGAGTAAATCCTTATTCCCTAGCACGTGGACGAGCAGCGGTGCATCTTGGCATAAATTGCGGAAGTGATGAGGATACGCTTCCTCATGATAAGGGATGGTAATCACTCCTGCTTTTGTCTGCCTGTCCAATATCCGTTTTGCCTTGTCGAGTTCGCGGATGGACATGGAAGCCGTTTCTTTCAGTGAATATCTTTCGCTTTCCATGTCTTCATATAGTTGCTTGGGAGACAGGCATAATAATTCTTCTACCGAAAGATAAGAAAGCCTCCATGCCTCTATTTTATTTTGCTGCTTCTTGGCAGCCCCTTTCCAATCTTCGCTATTTTTCATAAGACGATATTTATTTTGCGGCAAAGGAAACCTTTCGATGCGCCGAATCGGAGCATAGGCTGATTATTTTTTCGTCTGCTTTCGTTTGCATTACTCTACATGTGGTTCGAAAAATTATAATAGAAATAAAAATATCTCCGCCTTGTGCTGCGATTTGGCACTTTCATGACGGATCTTTGCACCATCAAACCAAATAGGAGGAATAGAATGAAACTGGCAGAAGCATTAAGCATCCGCGCCGACCTGCAAAACAGAATCGACCAATTGAAAAGTCGGCTGAAGTACAGCGCCAAGGTGCAGGAAGGTGACCAACCTTCTGAGGACGTGAACGAATTGTATAAAGAATTGGATGAATGCCTTTCGCAATTCGAGGTGATTGTTTATCGGATTAACCACACCAACATGCAAACCGTGCACGAAGGAGAAACTCTCACTCAAATGATTGCCCGCAAAGACGCATTGAAGTTGCGTCTGACAGTAATGCGCGACCTCTTGAAGCACGTTGTTGAAAATGACCGTTACGGACGACAGGAGATAAAATATGTCCGCACGGTGGATGTGGGTGAATTGAGAAGGGTGACGGACAACTATTCCAAACAACTCCGAAGTCTGGATATGAAGCTACAAAGCCTGAATTGGTCAGTTGATTTAATTTAATAAAATAAGGTGTAGTCCTTCTTTTATCAGGCAATGGCGGCACTTCTTTGTCGTATGACAGGGGCAACAAACCAAGGTGGCAGCTGGTAGAGGCATGGTTATTACTGCGCATCTCCAACACAGCGTACAAACGCATTCACGCATACGACCCCTGGGGGAAGATTATTACGCATTACCTTGTGCCGATTGTTTTTGGAAAGAGGACGAGGGTGGGTTGAGGGGATTAGTATCATGATAAAAAATAGTGTTATGACATTCAAGGAACTGTTTTCGCAATTTAGTTTTGCTGAAATAAGTCCGGCATTCTTGAATCTATGGCAAACCAACGAACCGAAGTTGGCCGGGCAGCTTGATTTGGACAAATGGGAAAGAATTTATCAGAACGTCCAAGTGTTGGACGCAGAAGCATCCCAATATTACATTCGCTTAGGATATCGTTGGGAAACCTGTAGCCCGATGATAGATATGAACTGCTCTGTATACGACAAAGCGGACAATCACCTCGACTGCCCTATGGCCTGCTACCCTTCGTGGTCGGAAATAGCTGGTATGGAAGTGGTGGTAGAAAAAGATATCGTGATCACGCCACAAGAGCTTGTCGCAGGCTTGCTGTGGGAAATCACTTACTTTGGCGGAACGGAAGAGATTGCACAAAAAAATATGAATAGGACATTTCACGGAGGAACAAAATGAAACGAGAGAATATTGTCATGTTCATTTGGGAATGTCTTATTTCTGCCTTCATGGACATGAAACGGAAAAAGGTTGCCGCAATCATTTGGGCATGTATTGTTTTTACCCTTATTTTTTTCCTGCTTGTCTCGCTTAACGGAGAAATGTCGGAAGAGCGGTGGGTAAGAATAGGTTTTTAATAGTAAATAGAAATGAAAGAATCAAGTAGAGAAGATTTGATACGAGTTATCAAGGATGAACAGGAAATAACAAAAGATTATTTCATCAATGTAGCCCAAGCAAAAGGATTGATTAATTTAGATCTGAATGATTTCAGAAAATTCGCTGATAAGTATAAACTCGTAATGCAGATAACCGTTGATGCCCGCATCTCGGTTTCCGCTCAAATTGAAACTGCTATGGAGGAAATAAGGAAACAAGAGACAACTGTGATGTCAGCCATAATTCTGTCTGTCTCGTTCAATCCTTCATATCCGTTTATGATGGAAGAACTTGAGGGCATGGCTGATTGTTTGAACAATTTAACAAAACAGGATATAGAGGTGATATGGGGAATACAAGAACGTGCCAATATTTTAAATCAATGCAGTGTATCTTTGTTTGTCTTCGTATAATCAAACTCACTAATTAATAAAACGGCATGAATAATATTAATGAAATATTCTTTGACAATCACGGGCTGACTTCCACATCGGCATCGCATTTGGCGGATTTGGCACAAGAAGTCATAGCTGGGAATGAGGCAAAGTTGAAAAACATGACTTTTTTGACTACGAAAGTTGATATTGTAGGCTCACCTTCTGAATCGGGAAAAACTATATGTGTCGGTTATGACGGGAATATGCTGGACCAGGTGCGTCCTCTTTTGGAAAACATAGCTGCAATGAACGCTTTTTGCGCTTGGATGAGGGAAGCAGTCAAGGCTAAAGACAGGGAATTGAAACAAGTAGCAAACTTTACGTTTGAAGAATGGTGTGCGCTTCAAGGAGTCGAAATACCCTCCAGTCCATCCTATCCGAAGGAAACGACGGAAACGGATATCATTGCTCAAATGAATATCAAGGAGCGTAACCGTTATCTACAATTGGAAGCCGTAGCTGCTACTATTGGAAAATACATCCATCCCGGAGGCCAATTTTCTTCTGCTCGTGAAGAACTCCAAAACGGAATCATGAAGCCATACAGCACCGATGGCAATGGAAAAGACACGCTGATTTACGCTCATGTTCCTTCCGTTGACCCGCAAAAAGTAGAAGATGTGTTTTTCGAACTCCAAAAATGGCATCGTCAGAATGAACGGGAGCTGAATAAAATGAAGTTTGCCATCAAGAAACAAGCTGAGAAACAGACTTTAGAAAATACGCATCGGTTCAAGCAGGAACTGGAAAGTGAAAAACAATGCCACATGAAGCTTTTCACTCAATACAAGGAATGGCAACTGAAAGAGCAGGAACGCATCTCTAAGTTGAAAATCAATGTACCGGAAGCCTTGCAAGAAACTTATGACCGCCTGAGTCGGCTTGAAGAATAAAAAACAAGGTGTCGCGAACCAGCATCTCAATGGATGCCAATCACGGCTTTGATGGGGAAGGAGATTGTCGCTTTTATTTAGGAATTAGAACATAGAATGTCTAACTAACAAACGGCGGATGTTTATGGGTATAAAAAACATCCGGTCTTGGACTTTGGCTTTACCTGTGTCTTTGTCTTGGTATTCCTGCAAAAGGAATGCCGTATTGACAATCTCTGCCCCTAACTTAAATTTTGAATACAATGGAACATTTGAGAAAAGTATTAGGTCAACCGAAAAGAAAATTCACATCTTGGGAGAAGGTTTATATTGGTTTTATGACAATCGTTCTATCGTGCAAAATAGTATTATATATTTTTTGCAGATTACAGAATGAGCTAAAAGACTAACGAGAGATTGCCATATCCAGATGAATTCTTATCTCTATGATATGCGATAAATACAGGTTTCCGACTTCAGTCAAAATATGGTCTTCTATGCTTACCTTTACATTGAGTTTGTCGCAAAATTATAAATTATTTGCGGCAACGATACTATCCCTCGCTTTCCATCGGACTGCTAAAGGCCTATCTGAGTAATATTTACATGCTCAAAAGAATTTTTAGCAAGTCCGGTCTGAAACCGAACAGAACTTTTAATACTAAACTTATCAAAGAACTATTTGGCATAGTGGCAGAAGCCGCTTAGCCGATATGTTGAATTTTTAACGAACTATTACTATAAAGATACATTTCGCATTTCCATATAATTTCAGACCTCGTCTGATACGACATTTTTTTCCAACGGCATTGAAATTAGGAGATACCCAATAAGTATACATGATATCCAATAGAGTGGATATCTTAAGATGTAATCTATAGGGATAAACCGTTGCCCAAACATGCATAATCCATTTAATGCAATTCAACATCTCAAGTAAATTTTTCCGCGAATTTTTCTATATCTTCAAACATTTGCCAATTTTCACGAATCCAATCTTCCGGCATATTCCACCATTTAAATTGCTGTAAAAATTCAATTTGATCCGGGGTAAACCGATATTTAATAATTTTAGCCGGGACTCCACCAACTATTGCATAAGGCGGAACATCCTTCGTTACAACAGCTCCGGCAGCGACCACGGCACCATTCCCGATAGATACACCATCCATAATCTTTACATCAGCCCCGATCCACACATCATGTCCGATATCAACCAGATATCCCGAGGCAGTTTTCCGATACATTTCAAATCCAGGCTGTAATCCAGTGTAATACGAGTAGCCAAATACTTTACGAGTATCTTTATAAAAAGCAAGAAAGGTTGACACGAAAGTGTCCGTTGGATGATTACTGAATCCCGTATATACACGAGGCCCAATACTGCAAAATTTACCAATCCGAGCGCCAAAAAGTCTGCAATCGAAGGCAATATAGCTATGCCGAGACAAATAGCTATCAACCAATAAACTTCTTTTATGCACAAGATTATCCCCCTCAAATACGGTGTTGGCAAATCGGGAACCTGAACGACATATTACGTTTTTCGCATAATACAATCGGATCTTCTGAATAAAATATCGCAAAGGACAAGCCTTATCATAAATAGCATAAAGCCTGTATAATATACTTCTCAACAATCTCATCGACAAAAGTTTCGGTTGATATTTGATATCCGGTTGATAAACATTTTAAATTCAGGTGCTATCAGATATAAAAACAAACAAACAAGGCCTGTAAACACTGAGATTGCAACTATCATATACAAGAGTAAATCAGCAAAGGATTGCTGTGGGTCGAAACTCATTAAGGAAATACAATACATAGAAATACAAGCTGCGACAAACATGGCACTTATATGTTTAATAAAAACAAGGATATATCTCCAAAGAGAAAGTTTCAGTACAATCCGGAATAAGAAATAAGGCTTCCACGTAATCGTACCTATCAAACTTATGAGAATCCCCGATAAAATACCATTCAACCCGTAATAAAGGCCAAGTAAAACAGACAATCCGATATTAAGAAACGCCTCGAAAAGTGGATACCAAACATCCTGAAACATCCCATGAGCAATAAGAAATGATTCGACACTCGTCCTCAGAGCATTAAAAAACATAATAAGTGTTATCAGCAACAATATTGAATTGGGCAACAAATACTCAGCTCCGACCCACAATACAATAAATGGAGTGGCAATGATATAAACGCCAAAACTCATTATAGAGATTAAGAAGAAACGAACCGAGAACAACTCGTAAAATACCCTTGCTGTCTTTTGCGTATCACACTCTGCAACCAAATTACCGATCCCCGCACTAATACTATTAAATACGGCATTTAGCAAAGCAATACACCCACTAACAATTAACATATAGTTACCATAAATTGCAACAACTGTTAAAGAAGTAAAAGCATATACAACGATCGGACTTGATTGGGATACGACAAAACTTGCAATTTTGTGAAAAAACAACTGCTTGGTTTTCCGTGTAATGTGAGAATATTTATGTATGAGATTTTTTCCTTGTCGATAATCGGTATGCAGCCACGGGTATTCTTTTCGAACGACAGCATTAATTCCAAATATAGTTACAATCGCAGCCACAAATTCAAGTCCAAGCCACCATACATATCCATCAGACAAGTAATTTATAGCTAAAATCTGCAGAACTACCTTTATATTTTTTATGCCTTGGACGACATAATTCAACTTATAATTCTTCTGATCTGAAGTAAGTACAATCTGTTTATAATTAAAAAAATACCCGGAAAGCGCAGCTATAAGAAGGACAATAAAAGTTGTGTAAGTATACCAGGCAGGAACTTCGGCTTTAGAAAATATCCACGGAAAAAAACACATCAATAAGACAGCAATACCTCCAACAAACAGCCCTATCTTATAATATAAATATCCTTGGACAGAAACGATTTCATTGATTTGTTGCCGATTTTTCTCAGCAAGCGGTTTATATAGCGAATATCCGATAGCTGCCCCAACTCCCAACTCAGCAAGATTCAAAAACTGGAGTAGATTTGTCGCAGTTGTATTCAGTCCTAAAACTTCTGCACCAAGATGCTCTAAAAAAATCTTACGGGAAAAGAATTGAAGACCAAGATTTATAAAATAGAATAATAAGGCAACTACACTATTCTTAAGACTTTTAGCCGTTCTGGACTCTACCATACATTAGCAATCCATTTACCTGTCCTTATACATGCTCTGGTAGTACTCTTGGTATTCGCCAGAAGTTATGTCGTCCATCCATTTTTGGTTTTGGAGGTACCAGCGGACAGTTTTTTCGATTCCTTCCTCGAACTGCAGGCTTGGCTGCCATCCCAGTTCGCGCTTGAGCTTGCGCGAGTCGATGGCGTACCTCAGATCGTGGCCTGCGCGGTCGGTGACGTACGTGATAAGCTTCTCCGACGACCCCTCGGGGTTGCCCAGCAGCCTGTCCACCGTCCTGACGATCACCCGTATCAGGTCGATGTTCTTCCATTCGTTGAAGCCGCCGATGTTGTAAGTAACGGCGACCCTGG
>ERZ779645.187-NODE-187-length-39829-cov-11.359707_pt1 | contig 39829 bp, 30 predicted proteins | sample MGYA00511103_ERZ779645 | MGnify/ENA primary metagenome ERZ779645 (study PRJEB29588, sample SAMEA2158521) | human gut metagenome | biome: human gut; feature: human-associated habitat; material: faeces | place: Denmark | collected 2008/2010 ...
TATCATCAACAGGGAGGAAGATATGAAACATATTTGCGACATTTATAGATTAAAACCTGCAAGTTGAACTTGCGAAACTTGAATAACTAACTAAATCGTAACCTATTACTATCATGAGCAATTAACCTACGCTCATTTCCAATAAATTACACTCTTTTCGTAACTTAAGAAAACAAAGATACGGTTTTTGCATGAAAAAAATGCAGAATTTCTCGAAAACTGCACGAAAATGATGCAGAGTCTGCATTCTGCATTTTCTATATCGTGAAGACGAGTTGCCAATGGCACATGCTCCCTTCCCATTTTGCCCCTTGGGAACTGGTTTACTACTATTACCGCAAATGGTCCTCTTTGGGCGAATTTGACTTGCTGTTGAACAACTTACGTGAAAAAGTACGTGTCAAGAGCGGTCAAAAAGCCAAGGCGAGCGTGGGTATCATGGACAGCCAAAGTGTCCGCTGGGGTAACAACCGTTCTCTCAACGGCATTGACGACAATAAGAAAGTGAAGGGCATCAAACGACATTGTCGTTGTGGACAAGAACGGTTTCCTGATAGCTATCATGGTAACAATAGCTTGCGTGCATGACGGAAAGGCCGCTTACCTTCTGACCAGATGTTTGAAGGAGCTTTTCTGTAATCTTAAAGTCATCCTGGCAGATGCCGGATACAGGTGAGAAGTAGCCGGCAGCATCAAAAAGGCTTTCGGATATGCGCTTGAAATCATTGTAAGCGGAAACAAGTCAAACAGCTTTAAACCAATAGGTAAGAGATGGATTGTGGAAAGGACTTTCTCCTGGTTCGATAATTACAGAAGACTCTGCCAAAACTACGAATTCACATTCGATTCGGCAGAGGAAATGGTGAAACTTGCGGCGATAAGAATGTTACTGAACAAAATTTAAACAGGTGGAGCCAGTCCTGTCACTCGTTCCACGATTCAAAGGCTCTCGCATTGCCCAGTTAGTCGAAACGAGCAACGCCGAAAGCCCCACGCCGATGTCTGTATATAATCCACCCTTTCCCTTACGATATAATAAGGACACTACGGGCTATACATATAAAACACCCTTGGGGCGTTCCCGTTGCTTTGTTTTTGACTAACTGTTTGAATTTGCGAGATTCTTGAATCGTCAAAACCAAAGCGTTCAGTAACGCCTTTTATGTATATGTATCCCACCCCGACCCTTCCATTAAAGGAATTACCGGCATGGGATTGCTACAAATGTAAACAATCCTTACGAATAAATCAAACGATATTTCTTTTTTGTTTGAATCTCTATCGAAAATAATCTTTTGGGAAAATAATCTTTTGTTTCCTGATACACAAAATCATTTTCTTCAAAAAGACAATTAATAATCCACTCACAGCTATATAAGTTTTATATTCCATGGGCTGGAACGTACATTCCACGCCGTGGAACGTATATTCCAGCCCGTGGAATATACATTCCGCCAGCCGGAATATAAAACTTAGGTAACTGTTTGCAGAAAACCACTTGCCTGCTCGCGGATAATCAGCCTTTTCATTCATTCTTTTATTTTTTTGAAAAAAAATATATTAGCCTATTGCTGTTGTAAAATAATATGTATATCTTTGCTCGCGATAAAAGATATATACAGATTTACAGACAGCCGCCTATATACCTTAATATACTATAGTCCGGCTGATTTCCCGTTTTGATAGAGTATAAATAAAAAGAGATATGCTATGAAGCGTTTGTTATTCGTCCTTTTGTCGTGCATAGGACTCTCGGTTTCGGCGCAGGATGTGGCTGTGAAGAGCAATCTATTATACGATGCTGCACTCAACATCAATGGCGGTGTGGAGTTTGGTGTCGCGGCGAAATGGACTGTCGATGTAACGGCAAACTATAATAACTGGACTTTCTCCGAAGGGAAGCGGTGGAAGAACTGGTTTCTCCAGCCCGAAGCACGTTATTGGTTCTGCGACCGATTCGCCGGACACTTCTTAGGTTTCCACCTGCATGGAGGCAAATACAATATGGGCGGCATCAAGGGAGGATTCAACCTCTTGGGTTCCGACCTTTCCAAGCTGGAGGATAACCGGTATCAAGGCTGGTTTGCAGGCGCAGGTGTAGGCTATGGCTATTCCTTTATCCTCGGCATGCACTGGAATCTGGAGTTGGAGATAGGCATCGGATATGCCTTTACCAAATTCGACCGCTACGAATGTATAGGCTGTGGCGAACGGCAAGAGACGGGCAAAACCCACCATTATGTAGGACCCACAAAGGCAGCCGTCAACTTGATTTACGTATTCTAAAACCTGAATTGCTATGAACAGTTTCCTGAAATCCTATAAGATGTTAGCCTTTGCAGCATTGCTCCTTGCCCTCCAGACACAGGCGCAAGCCCCGATGCAGGACAGCGTAAAGGCAGACCGTGTGTCGCTGAAACGCGATGGCAGTTACCTCACGGTAGGCATGACCCTCCGCCTAAGCGAAGTGGAAGCGGAAGGCGACCGTGCCGTGCTCATCACCCCACTCTTGGAAAAAGGCGACACCAACAAGGCATTGCGCCCCATAGGCATCTATAGCCGCAACCGCTATTTCCACTATGCCCGTCAGGGCAAAGGGCGTATGCTGGGCGGAGCGGACGAACTCTCTTTCAAGGAAAAAGACAAGCCCGACACGCTGGCATACCAAGTCATCCTCCCTTACGAGGAATGGATGGATGGAGCCAGCCTGACCCTGTTCAGGCAAGACTACGGGTGCTGCGGCAAAGTGCTTGCCGAACAAAGTCAGGCGATAGGCGAATACCGTGGCAAACGTCCCGAATTTATCCCGCTTATGGTCTATGTGCAGCCCGAAGTGGAGCGCACCAAGACACGTGCCTTGGCAGGTACGGCATACATCGATTTCCCGGTGAGCCGCACGGAAATCCGTCCCGAATACCGCAACAACCAGCGTGAACTGGACAAGATAACAGCGACCATCGACTCGGTGCAAGCCGACAAGGACATCACCGTTACTTCGCTTGCTATCAAGGGATACGCCTCGCCCGAAGGTTCGTATGCCGGAAATGCCCGCTTGGCAGCCGGACGTACCGAAGCGTTGAAAGAATATGTTTCGGGATTGTACCATTTCGGCGCAGGGTTTATCCGCACCGCTTCCGAACCGGAAGACTGGGAAGGCTTGCGCCGCTATGTAGACGGGTCGGCGTTGGAACACAGGCAGGAAATCTTAGCCATCATCGACAGCGATGAGGAACCCGACCGGAAAGAACGCCGCATCAAGTCGGCTTATCCTGCTGACTATCGCATCTTGTTGCGCGATTGTTACCCAGCCCTGCGTCATAGCGATTACCGCATCGAGTATACCATACGTTCGTTCACCGACACCGAAGAGATACGCCGCATCATGCGCACCCAACCCCAGAAGCTCAGCCTGCAAGAACTGTTCCTTGTAGCGCAAGAGTGCGAGCCGGGCAGCAAGGAGTTTGATGAAGTATTCGACATAGCCGTCCGTCTGTATCCCGATGACCCGGTGGCAAACCTCAATGCAGCCAACACGGCATTGCATCGCAAAGACCTCCCTGCCGCACGCCGTTACCTCGCCAAAGCAGGCGATACGCCGCAGGCAGTCTATGCCCGTGGTATCTGTGCCTTGCTGAAAAAGAACTATGCTGAAGCCGAAACCTTGCTGAAACAGGCACAGGCGGCAGGCATAACCGAAGCCGATGCGGCTCTCGATGAATTGAAACAAATGCAAGAAGATTATTAACATTAAAAGATAGAGAATATGAAATTTAGTAGATTTTTAGTAGGGACATTAGCCTGCACCCTGTTTGCAGCGTGTTCGAATGAAGATGTACAAAATAGTACTCCAACAACACAGACTGATGAGGCTTATATGACCGTACAGTTTGCTATGGCAGGAGAGACTACAAGTAGAGCTTTAGGAGGATTTGATTATGCGGAGGCGAATGAAGTCGCAGTTACTAGCGCTACTTTCTTTTTCTTAGACGCAAGTTACAACGGTTGTGCAGACCCTTATACTCTTAATGGAACAGACCTGAAGCCTTGGACGCCTACAGATCATACAGGAGAGACGGGAGATGATGGCTCAATAGACAAAACGTCAGTACCTGTGATTGTTGTACGCAATGCTATTTCAATGCCTAAATATATTGTGGCTATATTGAATCCTACAGAAACTTATACTAATAGGTTATCTTTAACTGACTTACAAGCAATAAATGGAGACTATTCTGAACTTACAGATAATGGTAAATTCGTTATGTCAAGTTCTGTTTATAAAAGCAATAATAGTGAGATTGTAGCAGCTGAAGTCGTTGAAGATAATATTAAACCAAACGAGGCAGAAGCTTTGGCTTCTGGTGCGCCTGTTGTTATTAACGTAGAGCGTGTTTTAGCTAAAGTCACCGTGAATAATAATGATAAAAGCGGAAATGAAACCATTGACATAGACGATGAAGAAAAGACCGTTACTGTAGAATTAGGAGGATTTTGGCTGGATAATACCAATCCCAAAAGCAAATTAATTAAAGACATAGATCCGACTTGGACTGGTAATTGGTGGAATGATGATACCAATCATCGTTCTTATTGGGCTACTTCATATACTCCTACGAAAGAAGAAGGCTATGGACATGGTGCATACAGCGATAACAATGCAGATGCAAAATATTGCCAAGAAAACACAGATGCAACTACGCATACGCAAGTCGTTGTTGCAGCGACATTAAAGGTAGATAATAAGGCTGTTTCGTTGGTAAGCTATCGCGGTCTGTATTATACAAAAGAAAATTTCTTAACTGAAATAGCTTCAATGACAGAGACGAAAAAATATTACGTTCCCGATGGCTCAAACGGTTACAAAAATTTGGTCGCAGCAGATTTAGATTTAACTTGTAACACAAAAGATAGCCCTATAACAATTGGTGGTACCCCAATTAAAGATTATGAAGCTGTACCTACATTAGCTGAAAGTGTTACCGAAGTATATACAAAAGGAGAAGGTGAAACATATACTAAAGTTGAAGATATAAACAGTGTAAAATCAACATTAAACAATCTTGCAACTGTAAAATACTGGAATAACGGGAAGACTTACTTCTATTTTCCGATAGAACATTATAGTGAAGCAACATCACCCGACAATTTCGGCAAATATGGTGTAGTCCGTAATCACCTCTATGATATAACGATTTCAGGTGTCATAGGCTTAGGAACACCTGTTCCAGATGAGGATGGTGGAGAAGATCCGGATCCAATCATACCTGAAACACCTGAAGGAGATGATCAAAGCTACATTGCCGCTAAGATTAACATCTTAAGCTATAAAGTTGTAACAAATAGTGTAACCTTGGGTGGTAGCAGTAGTTCTTCTGAAACGACTGGTGGCGGAGGAGAATAAAGCCCTGCCCGTCACGCCGGATTTGTAATCCGGCGTAATGGAGGAATCGGATTTGTAATCCGAAACCTTTGCTGATGATGCGGATTGCAAATCCAGCGTGACAGAGTGACAGAAGTAGTATAGAATGAAGTAAATAACAAATAAACAATCCCCATTAAGCCTCCCCACAAGGGAGGCTTGAAGGGGGCTAAAAACAACAATCATGCAAACCCTTACCGGAATATTGAAACGAGTGGCAATAGGCGTACTGGTCGGACTAATGCCCGCATCGTGCAGCATCATGGATTACGAAGGCGACTGCTCGGTAAACTACCGCGCACGCTTCCGCTACGACATGCACCTGCACTACTCCGACGCTTTTGCACACGAAGTGGAGTCGGTTACGCTTTACGCCTTCGATGAAAGCGGTAAGTTTGTACAGCAATTCACCGACAGCGGCGAAGCCTTACAGCAAGAAGGCTACGCCCTGCCGTTCGAATTGCCTGCCGGAACCTATCAATTCGTCGCTTGGTGCGGAGTGGAAAACGAACTGCAGTCGCACGACGTGCCAACCCTTACTCCCGGCGTATCGACAGTAGAAGAACTGACCTGCACCATCAACCGGGAATACGACGAAAACCGTCAAGCTACCGTAGAAGAGATAGCACCGGTATTCCATGCTTTCGTACCCGATTGCACCCTGTCCGACGAGCCGGGCACACACGACATCGACATACCCCTCACCAAAGATACCAAGACGGTGCGCATCGTCTTGCAGCATCTTTCCGGCGAGCCGGTAGATGTCAATCAGTTCAGCTTTCAGATTACGGACGAAAACGGTCTGATGGCTCACGACAACTCCCTGCTCGATGACGAATTGCTACACTATCAGCCTTATTACACCGCTTCGGGCACAGCCGACATGAATCCCGACGGCAGCCGCGCTACAACTGCCATATCCACAGCATTGGCAGAACTGACCGTAGGCAGGCTGGTAAAGGACAAAGACACACGCACCATCCTTACGGTGCACAACGACAAAGGCGAAACCGTGCTGTCCATCCCCCTGATAGACTACGCCCTGCTGATAAAAGGCTACTACAACCAAGACTTAAGCGACCAGGAATACCTCGACCGCCAAGACGAGTACAACCTGACGTTCTTCCTCGATGAGAACAACCACTGGATGAGTTCCAGCATCATCATCAACTCCTGGCGCGTAGTGCTGAGCGAAACAGAGCTTTGACAGTTAATAATTAATAGTTAATAATTAATAGTTAGAAAATTGAAAACTACTTCCTTACATATCGCATTCGCAGCGTTGCTCTCCCTGCTATCCTTCGCTTCCTGCTCCCGCAATGACGAAGTTGCCGTGGCGGAAGGGGAAGAAGGCAAAGTGCAGGTAACATTTACCTTGAAGTTGGACAATGAAAGTTCAGCATCAAGGGCTATGTCACGTGCGGAAGATAACACGTGGGGAGACGAATACAATGATGACCTGGGTAATGATTATGATAACCGTATCAATGATCTCCAAGTTGTAATATATGAAGGAAACACATTCAAATGTAAAGTGACGAACCTGTCGTTTTACAAAAACGAAGAGAAAAACGAATATACTTATTTAGGAAGTATATCGGAAACGTTAACTGCCAATACTGTATACAAAATTATGGTGTTTGCCAATTGTGCGGATATAACATCAGAAACAGATTTGTCTGCTCTTTCATATACGTATAGCGAAAACATGGACATCCCTATGTGGGGAGTAATCACCCAAACATTAAGTTTAGAGCCAGGCTCGCGGCAAGAATTAGACGAGATCAGCTTGCTCCGTGCTTTTGCAAAAGTAGAAGTAAATTTTGCAGAATCATTCCCATCTAATTATGAAATAGGATCTATAACAATAAATCCATATAATACACAAGGATATTGTTTGCCAGCAGGCTATGCATCAGTAGATGCAACGGGTAAGTTGGATAGAGAAGAAACAAGTCCTGCTTCTTTTAACCCTCTTGATTCCCCATCAAACATGGAATTGACTTTTAAAGGAGAAAACAACAGCTATTACATCTACCTGCCCGAATACGACAACAGTACAAAGCCAGCCAAGATACAAGTTACAGTCAACGGCGAAACATACTATTTAGAGTTCAAAGACTACGAAAACGGAGTACCTACAGGTGACCCCTACGATATAGTCCGCAACCACATCTACCGCTATACCATTACAGGAGTGAATGACGGGAAGCTGGTTATACAATACTGGGCTATGCCGTGGGAGCTGGTTACTTCGGAGATTGGGTATGCGCCGGAACCTATGACTACAAATCCGTTTAGTAATGAAGATGAATATGAGACATTTATAAGCAATGGTGAAAGTAAATACATCTTACTACCTCTTGAAAGCTATCGAGTTGAAGAAAAAGATGGGAAAGTTGTTAATGATTACTCAAATACGCAGAAATTATTTAACCATTTATATGAAAATCCTGAAGTAGGAGATAATGAAGCACGGTTGTGCATTATTACTCGTCCAACGTATGATGATAAGATTGATGGCAATCAGCATTGGGCACTGAAGCCCGGTTCGGCGGGTGCTCGCTATTATTTTATGTTGACTGGACCTAAAGGGGCTACATGGGAAGCTCATCTCAATGACCCTGAAGGAAATTTTGATTTTTCTACCAGTGTTAATAATGGTGATTTTAAGAATTGTACAGATGAAGGTTTTGCAAAAGAAGTAAGGATGGTCACACATGGTATAGCACGCAAACAGCCTTACATTATTCAGATTATTGCGACTCATCTTTATACGGGAAATAGGAATAAACCTCGGTGGTCAGGAATCAGTGATAAGGATGCAGAACCGAGATTTGAAGATGAATATGAATATAATGTTGGTATAAATAAAGAGACCTGGAAGCCCTATTTTATGTATGATTATCTTACGGAATGGGGAAAAAATAAATGGGATGCAAAGAAAGTTATAGAAGCAGAATTTTATATAACTGTCAAATTAGCGGATGGAGTCGAGTATGAGTTGACAATTAATCCCTCATATTCCCCCAAGGATGACGAAAAGAAAAATTTTCCTTTCTATAATAAAGAGACAGGAACTTATCATCGTTTTGCTGGAACGGAAACACGGATTTGGATTAGGCAAATCAGGGCACAGTATGATTGTCCCAATTTGGAATATTTGGCATGGGAGTGGAATGTAGAAAAAAACGAAGATGATTTAAACAAAGATGGTTATATAGGCGAATGGGAGAAAAAAAGTTGGTGGAATAAAAATCGATATTGGAACCCTGATCATGTATGGAAATAAGAATGATAAAAAAGATATTACATAGAATAATATTGGGAACGTTATGCTTTGGCTGCTGCCTCGCTTGCGCATCCTGTTCGCAAGAAAGCATCACCCCACCCGTATCCGCCACAGGAAACGGGCAGGTGAAGATTCTGTATAAGATTGCAGGGACTTCTTTGTCGCGTGGTGCTACAGAGGACGGATGGGGTGATGAAGACAATAATGGAACAGATGAATGGCATGAAAACATAATAAACCATATTGATTTATTTGTTTTCAATAGCAACAATAAAACGCTGTTTAAACATATTGCATCATCCGGAAACCTTAACGTTGATGCAAAATCGATGCAAACGTTTACGCAAAACGAGCTTACTTACAATGATGTAATCACAGGCAATTATATTTATTATATGGTAGCTAATTGTGAGTTTGATGATAATATTGTAGAAGGTGTTTTTACTCTTGATGATTTAAAGGAAAAGCTGACTCCTGACCTGGTTTTCAATCAGCCGCAGACATCTTTCGCCATGGATGGTACGGCGGAACCTACAAGGGAAGGAGGTAAAGAGATAGCTTTACGCTTCACTCTTTCCAGAGCAGCCGTAAAGATACGCTTATCAGTAGTGAAAGAAAATGAAAATGGGAAAGAATCTATTATCGAAGGATGTACATTCCGTTTATGCAATTATGTGCTTGATGGAACTTCTGTATTAGAAACAGGTGAAAATTATTGCGAAGGAGAGGCATCGTCTCGTCGTGTACAAAATTCTGAAACACTATCATGGGGTAATGTCTTGAAATCTGGTAATAAGGCTGTATTCTATTCTTATCCCAATGACTGGTTTGGGCGTGATGATGATGTTCCTTTATTAAAGGCTGATGGAACGTTTGTTGATGAAGATATTTATGCGAAAGATGACCTGATAGTTGAGAATAAGCAAACCTGCATTGTGCTGACAGCAACCATTGACGGAGTAACGACTGAATATAAAGTCCCCATAAACCAGCAGATAGACAAAAACAACGATAAAGTTTCGTTTACAGCAGATGAGATAACCGACTTGCGTAACAGCTATTACCGTATCCGTCGGAACCATATTTATGATATTACGACGAAGTTGATTGGACCGGAAAGTATGGAAATAGAAGTAAACGCTTGGAACGAAAAAGGAAACATGGATGTAATATTTGGAGGAAACAATTGATGAAAAGGATGGAAAAGATAGATAATATTCGGTGGTTGGTCATTTGTGTATTGGCTACAATGTTAACCGCTTGTCAAGACGATACGTTTCGCACTTCCGGCTACGTAGTGGAAGGTGTATCGGTAAACGTATCATTGAGTTTTGCCGCCATACCGGAAGCGGATATTGTTGTAACCCGTGCGGATAATTCGCTTTCAGAGTTGACAAGAATGGCTATTTTTGTCTATTCCGGTGAAACCTTTCAACAACTGGTGAGAACAGCTGACAATTCTCTCCAAATCACTCTCAATAAAACAGAGAATGACGGAGTATATTATACTGCCAAATTCCAAACCACATCGGGGACAAAGAATTTGCTTGCCGTAGCCAATAACAATACGATGGGAGATGCCGGAGGTTATTGGGAAAGCCTGCAAAACATTGCTTCTCAGGCAAGCGATGGGAAATTAACTTTCGAAGAACTAAAGTCACAAGTCATAGGTTTAAGGGAAAGTCTTTATTCAAATGCAAATATGCAACCTATTTCTATCAGTTCTGCTTCGCAAATGCTGATGTCAGGCTGGAATAGTGGAGTGGTTATTAATACGGAGGGACAAGTGCAAGACTATGGCACCAATGCAAACGGAAAAAATGTAGTTCTCTGTTTGGACCGCTCAATGGCACATATTACATTCAAAATTCCGGAAAAGGTGGATGGTGCAAAAGGTACATTTATTCCTATAAGCTATCGGGTATATAATGTACCCGTGAAAAGTTACTTGACCAATACAGAAAAGAAGTCGGTACCAGCTTCTGAAGATGGTGAAGAAAATAAGGTTTTTAAGTTTACCAATTTTGCGCAAGCTAATGTACGAAGTGTTGAAGATAAAAACTATTCGTTTGATTTTTATATGCCGGAAAATATTTATGATATTGTATATGAAGCTAAAGATGATGAAGGAAACACAATTAAAATAGGGAATAATTATCATAACCGGGATATGTGGACTGGAGATCCGGGCGCTCTTCCTGACGAAAAACAATGGACGTTTGCACCGCAAACCAGTACTTTTGTTGTCATCAGCGGCACTTATGAGGAAACTAATTCTGATGGTACTTCACACTATACAGGCAATGTGGATTATACTATTCACTTAGGAGATTTTAGTACAACTGGGAATATAGGTAATTTTTCGGTGGAACGAAACAGCAGTTATACATATACTGTAAAGGTGATGGATGTAGACCGCATTGTAGTAGAAGCACAAAAGAAAACTGATAAAGAATACCAACAAGGTTCGGAAGGCTCTATTTACGACTACTCGCAATCGAAGTACGCTTATCAGCTGGATGCACATTACGAGCAAGTATTTTTGGAGTACAATTTGACCGAAATAGCTAAAAATTTGAATCTTAGCAATGGTATCTTGTTGGACGATGCCATTGCCAATGCATTGATATTGGTTATCCAGTCCGAAGCTATGGATTATACAGAGACGGCAGAAGATAAACCTTATACCGTTCGCAACAAGCGAGGAACTTTAAGGCCTTATAAGATTTATATGGATGCCATAAATGCTGGTCAGGATGCTGCTCAAGCAAAAGCTGGGGTATTAAATGGGCAAAAAAACGGAACAACGCCAACTGCAGGATTTGATTATAAATGGATTGAGTTTTGGCCACAAAAAGGTACCGATATTGCGGCTTATCCAGGTGTATCAGATTGGAGTAGAGAAGATTTGACAGGATTTGCTAATCCGGATGCTTATGGAGGAAAAGCACAAGGAAATAATAAACGTTTGATGGACGTGTATGACATTATTGTGGAAATGGGAAAAGCTGTAAAACAAATATATAATAACGGACGATATGATGGAATGCCTACTGCTCCGTCTTCAGATGATTCGTGGAGGGAAGGAGATATAATTATTACCCAAAATAATAATGGATATGTTGCCCGATTTACGGCTTTTGTCAACGAATATTATTATTACAAACATCCTTTGACTGGTGAAAAGGTCACTTCGTGGAGTGTATTCACCAATAAAATGCCCCGTGAAATGATTATTGCCATGAGTACGGATATATCTGAAGACGGCAATAGTTCGTATAGTACTTTGCATTCTTATATTTCCCAACTCTCAATGCAAACATTTTATAGTTCCCGTAATTTCAGCATCAATGGATTCGGTATAGAGACCTATAACGAAACGCCGTTATATACATTTGGCAATTATAAGAATACTGCAGAGTTGAATCGCACAGACGGACGAAAAAATCAATTGAATTTGATACATGCAGAACCATCTACTACGTATGGAGAGAATTATTATGCTTGGAATACTTATATAGATTACCAATACAATGGTTGGACGAATACTGTAACCTCGGATCGTAGTACCCATGTATTGAGTAAAGAAGCGTATGAAAAACAAGCAGCATACATAGCCTGTCTGTCCCGTAATCGAGACTTGAATGGCAATCAAAGAATAGACGATGACGAAGTTCGTTGGTTTTTGCCTTCGCTAAATGAGTATATTCGTATGGGTATCGGTGCTGGTGCCATTTCTAATGCGGCTCAGCTTTATACGAGCGATAAAGCTGCGATGACAAAATCTGGTTATCCTTTCGGACCAAATGATTTGTATATACAGAATGGGTCACTCTACTATACAAGCAGTGAAGATGATGCAAGAGTTTATTGGGCTGTGGAAAAAGGTTCATATAGTAGTGCAAGCAACAGTTGGGCAGGAGGAGAGAGTAAAGCTAAATCCATCCGTTGTATTCGATTGCTTCCAGGAAATAGTGGCAGCATAGACATATCCACTATCGAAGAGGTAAGTTCAGCCCCAACTTATGATTATGATGAAGATTCATACACCTTTACTTTTAGTGGAAGATTGGTAGAGTCTTTATACCGTGAACGTGTTGGGGGAAGATTGGAACCTCATGACGAAGATGATCGGGCTAACTCTTTCTATCAAAAGATAGTGGTTGCAAAGGATTATGTAGGAGGCACTTTTTCTATGGGACAGATTATTCGTGCTGATGGTTATGATAGCGGGAATCCTTGTGCTAATTATCATGAAACCGGTGATGGTGGTGCTACATGGCGTGTCCCCAATTTGGTGGAGTTTTCTGCCATGCATGCAGCAGGAGAAGATTTATTGGTAACGGACGGTGATGCCTGTTGTACACAATTCAGTAACCAAAATGTCCGGTATGGTTTTAGAATGAATCAAGGCCAAATTCAATGTTGGGGAGGAGAATCATGGCAAGGTCTTGAAGACAACCCATATCGTGACGATGATACATTTAGAGTCCGTTGCGTCCGTGACGTTGAATAAGCTAACCAATCCTTGTCCACTCGTCACCTGAAACCTTGTCAACTGAAGAAACTAAAGATAAATCTCTATCGCGGGGAAGCGTCCCCGCACATTTTACTTAAATTAGTAATCCAAGAGCCGGTTCGCAGGGATGCGCGCCGGCTCTGCCTTTTATGTCTCATACGAAGCGGAAGACAAAAAGAGAATCAGAAGAAGCCGTTATCCATCTTGCGGGCTTGGTAGCTGAAGCCAATGCCTTGATGAATAGTCATAGTTAGCCACGATGTACATGACAATTATCAGCGATTCATTGGCAATTATTGAAATTTTTCGTATGTTTGCCGAAAATATGAATCAAAAAACAAAAAATGCATCTTATGAAAAAAACGTGGATTATCGTAATCGTGATTCTTGTCGTACTGATAGGATACAGTGTTTCATCATACAACTCGATGGTAGCACAGGAAGAGGAAGTCGGGACAGCATGGAGCAACGTGGAAAATCAATACCAGCGGCGCTCTGACCTGATTCCTAACCTTGTAAGCACCGTCAAAGGATATGCCGCACATGAAAAAGAAACGTTTGATGCCGTAGTATCGGCACGTGCCAAGGCTACCCAAATGTCGGTTGACATCAATGACCTGACTCCTGAAAAGCTGGCTGCCTACCAACGTGCTCAAGGCGAGATAGGAAGTGCGCTGGGACGCCTGCTTGCCGTAACTGAAAATTATCCCGAACTGAAGGCGAACGAAAACTTCCAGACCCTTCAGGCTCAATTAGAAGGTACAGAGAACCGCATCAGCGTAGAGCGGCGTAAATTCAACGAAACAGCCCGTAAATTCAATACTACCATACGCCGGTTTCCCAAGAACATCTTTGCCAGCATGTTCGGATTCGAGAAACGTCATTATTTTGAAGCAGAAGAAGGGTGTGAGAAAGCGCCCGAAGTAAAGTTTTAATTTCTGCGTATGAAAAAACTGTTTCTGCTCGGTTTCCTGTTTCTGTCTTTTGCCTTGGCAGAAGCGCAAAGCCGCATCTACAAAGTAGAAGACATCCCTTTGGTGCATCTGAAAGACGCACGCCGTTACGTGAGCAACCCCGATGGTATCTTAAGCCCTGCTGTAGTAAGTGCCATCGACTCTACTCTTTATGCCCTTGAGCATGAAACAGGAATACAAACCCTTGTGGTAGCTGTAGGGCAAATAGAAGGAGGAGACTGCTTTGACTTTGCCTACCGGCTGGGACGGGAAAACGGAATAGGACAAAAAGAGACCGACAACGGGTTGGTCGTCCTGCTCGTTACAGGCGAACGATGCATACAGTTTGCCACAGGATACGGAATCGAAGGCGACCTGCCTGACGCCACATGTAAGCAAATACAGGTGCGTTACATGAATCCCTACTTCAAGGATGGCAACTGGGATGCAGGTATGCTGGCAGGCATCCATGCCATACGCGCCCAGCTGAACGGGACAGGCGAACCGCTTCAAGCTCCAGAAGACGATGATACTTTTCTTTTGTTCAGCATTTTCTTTTGCTGTTTTATCTTAGTACCTTTGTTCTTATGGCTGAATGCACGCCAGCGCAAACGCTGTCCGAAATGTCATAAACACGCCCTCCGGCAAGTCTCTGTGCAGACCCTTTCGCGGACAGCAGGCTATCACACCGACGAAGTGACTTACGTATGCAGACATTGTGGAAACGTAGTGCGTAAACAGCGTCGTATACGTGATGACGATGATTTCCATCATCGTGGAGGAAATGGCTGGCCTTTCCTGGGTGGTCCGTTCTTCGGTGGAGGTGGACATAGCGGCGGAAGCTTCGGCGGCGGAAGCTTTGGAGGTGGAGATTTCGGAGGTGGAGGAGCCGGAAGTAAATTCTGACATGAAAAACCTAAGAACAGAAAAGAGACACAAGAGTTCACAGAAGCAGCCTCTAACGAACGAATAAACTTATCTACTTATGAGCAACATTTTTGGAAACATATTCAGACTGACCAGCTTTGGCGAATCGCACGGCAAAGCCATCGGTGGTGTCATTGACGGATTTCCCGCCGGTATTGCTATTGACGAAAACTTTGTGCAACAAGAATTAAACCGACGCCGACCGGGACAATCAACCATTACCACCGGCCGTAAAGAACCCGATGCCGTAGAGTTCCTTTCTGGTATTTACGAAGGTGTATCTACCGGGTGCCCCATCGGATTTGTCGTGTGGAACACCAACCAGCATTCTTCTGATTACGACAATATGAAGGACGTGTTCCGTCCTTCGCATGCCGACTTTACCTATTTCCAGAAGTACGGTGTGCGTGACCACCGTGGCGGAGGACGTTCTTCGGCACGTGAAACCATAGCACGGGTGGTAGCGGGAGCACTTGCTAAGCTAGCCCTTAAGGAAATAGGCATATGCATCACGGCATTCACCTCACAGGTAGGTACATTGAAACTGAATGAAGACTATACGCACTACGACCTGAACCTCACTGAAAGTAATCCTGTACGGTGTCCCGACCCCAAGCTGGCACAACAGATGGAAGAACTTATTTTCCGTACGAAAGGAGAAGGTGATACACTGGGAGGCGTGGTGACCTGTGTTATCCAGGGATGTCCTGCCGGATTGGGTGAACCTGTATTCGGGAAACTCCATGCAGCCCTTGGCAGCGCAATGTTAAGTATCAATGCTGCCAAAGGTTTCGAATACGGACAAGGATTCAGCAATATGGAATGGAAAGGCAGCCAGCAAAATGACCTGTTTTACAACCAAGACGGACACATAGCCCTGCGTACCAACCGCTCGGGGGGCATCCAGGGAGGTATCAGCAACGGTGAAGATATTTATTTCCGCGTTGCATTCAAACCTGTAGCCACTGTTCTGATGGAACAACCTACAGTAGACAAGAACGGAAATGAAACCATACTGAAAGCCCGTGGGCGTCACGACCCTTGTGTTTTGCCCCGTGCCGTTCCCATAGTAGAAGCGATGGCGGCAATGACCCTGCTTGATTACTACTTACTGAACAAAACTACCCGATTATGATAAAACCTCCACAGACGGCACCGAAATCAAATAGGCTTGATGTTATTTTCAGCTGTGCCATCTGTGATGAAAATACGCACAACCATGGAAATCAAACAATACATTCAAGAAAACGAAAAACGGTTCCTCGATGAACTGTTCAGCCTGATACGCATCCCCAGCATCAGTGCCTTGCCGGAACACAAAAAAGACATGCTTGCCTGTGCCGAACGCTGGCGCCAGCTCCTCCTTGAAGCAGGAGCCGATAAGGCAATGATTATGCCTTCTGAAGGAAACCCGTTGGTATATGCCGAAAAATGCATTGACCCTCAGGCTCCTACAGTGCTTGTTTATGCACATTATGACGTAATGCCTGCCGAACCGCTCGAGCTATGGCAAAGCCAACCGTTTGAACCAGAGATACGCGAAGGACGTATTTGGGCACGTGGTGCCGATGACGACAAAGGACAGGCAATGATTCAAGTAAAGGCTTTCGAGTACCTCGTACGCGAAGGGTTACTTCGTCACAATGTGAAATTTATCTTCGAAGGCGAAGAAGAAATTGGCTCGCCCAGCCTGAATGCTTTCCTCAACGAACACCGCGAATTGCTCCGTGCCGATGTTACCCTGGTGTCGGATACCAGTATGCTGTGTGCAGACACTCCTTCGCTCACAACCGGTCTTCGGGGACTTGCTTATTGGGAAATCGAAGTGACTGGTCCTAACCGCGACCTGCATTCGGGACATTTCGGCGGAGCGGTGGCAAACCCCATCAATGTGCTATGCAATCTTCTTTCACAGATAACCGATGATGACGGACACATTGCCATCCCGCATTTCTATGATGATGTAGAGCCTGTTCCGGAAGCCGAGCGTCAAATGATAGCCAGCATTCCTTTTGATGAAGAAGCCTACAAGGCAGCCATCGGTGTACGTGCACTGAAAGGTGAGAAAGGTTATTCCACCCTTGAGCGGAACAGTTGCCGCCCTTCGTTCGACATCTGTGGCATTTGGGGAGGTTATACCGGCGAAGGTTCGAAAACAGTTCTTCCATCAAAAGCATACGCTAAAGTGTCGTGCCGGCTTGTCCCTCACCAGAACCACGAAACCATCTCACGTCTATTTACCGACTACATCCATGCCATCGCCCCCGACTACGTACAGGTCAAAGTCACTCCGATGCATGGCGGCGAGGGTTATGTATGCCCTATCTCGCATCCAGCTTATCAGGCTGCCGAAAAAGGATTTACCCAGGCATTCGGTAAAAAGCCGCTGGCGGTACGACGTGGAGGGAGTATTCCCATTATCAGTGATTTCGAACGGATATTGGGTATCAAAACCATCTTGATGGGATTCGGGCTGGAAAGCGATGCCATCCATTCGCCCAACGAAAACTTCCGGCTTGACATCTTCCGCCGGGGTATTGAAGCTGTAGTAGGATTTCACTTGGAACTGCATCTCCAGAACATCTGACTACCAAGAAACAGTTTTGAATTTCTCTAAAAAGTTTTTTGGGCTTGATGGTTAAAAAGCTCCCTCGAACGAACATAAGTGATCGGCCTGATTTACTTATGTGAAACGCCCGACTTACTTATGTGAAACGGTTCACTCACTTATGTTCATCAAAATGCATACTTGAATCCTTGTCATGGGTTCAGGTATGCATTTTTGTTTGTATTGGTTTTGTCTTTGTTCTCACATAGTAATGTCATTAAGGTGTAACAGATTTGAAATGCCATAGGTTTACTTTTGCTTTCGTAAACAAAACTAGATTAAATTTATAAAATCAAAAGTAAAGATGGATGGTAAATCTTTAATTATTAGTGCTTTCTTTTGTGGTATGTGCCTGGCTTCAGGTGCTCAGGAAGCAATGTTGCGTTTCAATGGGAAGGTGACAGACCAAAGCGGTAAGGGAATACCTGGTGTGGTGGTAAATGACGGTGTGCATTTTACCAAGACAGACAAGCTGGGAGCATGGGCATTGAATTCGGATACGACAATCAGTAAATTTGTAGCAATATCTACTCCGGCTGCGTATGTTTTGCCACAGCAGGACGGGTTGGCTACAGGACATTATATTGCGGTACGTGACTTGGCTCAAGCAGGCGGAAAGTATGATTTCGTATTGGAGAAGCGGAAGCAAGCAGACGGACGTTTCCATTATATAGCCATATCGGATCCTCAGGTGAAAAATGAAAAACAACTGAAGCGCTGGTGTCAGGAAACGGTACCCGATTTGAAAGAAGTTATCGATTCTTTAAAGCAGACGCGTGAAGTGGTTGCCATGACCTTGGGTGATTTGGTGTGGGACAACATGCCATTGTTCGAAGAATATCAAGAGTCGGTAAAAAATACCGGTGCTGTTTTCTTCCAATGCATCGGAAACCACGATTTCGATAAGCAATACCAAGACCTTCACAATATGGCGATGGGCACTCCGGTATACGGTGAAAGGATATACGGAAGCTATTTCGGTCCCACTGATTATTCGTTTAATATCGGTAAGGCGCACATTGTAACGATGAAAGACATCAACTATGTGGGCGGGAAAAGTTATGTAGAAAGCCTTACAGGGCAGCAGTTGGAATGGCTGAAGAAGGATTTAAGTTATGTGCCCAAAGGAAGTCTGGTTATCTTGAACCTGCATGCGCCGGTATGGAATAAAGTGTCGCCGGGCGGAAATGTCCGTAACGCAGACGCTCTGAAAGAGGTGCTGAAAGATTATAAGGTGCATGTGTTCTCCGGTCATACGCATTTTTTCCAAAACAACGAAGTGACGCCTACGCTTTACGAGCACAATATCGGCGCAGCCTGTGGCGGCTGGTGGGCTGGCTGGGTAAACCAGTGTGGTGCGCCCAATGGCTATATGGTAGTAGATGTAGATGGCGATAATGTGAAATGGCATTACAAGGCAACGCGCCGCGATTTCGCTTATCAGTTCCGTATATATAATAAAGGAGAGTTTACGGCTCAAAGCAGTTTTGTGGTAGCCAATGTCTGGGACTGGGACAGTGCTTGCCGTGTGGTATGGTATCAGGATGGCAAGCCGATGGGGGATATGGAACAGTTTGTCGGTTCGGATGAAGAGCGTGCTTCACAACTGAAAGACCGTAGCCAGGCTGAACCTACGGCTCACTTGTTCCGTGCCATGCCTTCCGACGGTGCCAAACAAATCAAAATAGAGTTTACCAACCGTTTCGGCGAAGTCTATACACAGACTATCAGCCTGTGACATTCTTGAAGGCTGTTATTTTTCGTGTAAATACACATTCTTAACCAATAAATAATGAGAACATTACAATCTGTAGTTTTGTTCCTGATATTGGTCTTGGCGGGAAGCAATGTGACGCTTTCTGCACAGAACCGGACCATATCGGGAAAAGTGTTGGATGCAAACGATGAACCTCTTATTGGGGTGACGGTTGCGGTTGAAAGTTCTACTATCGGAGCGATAACCGATGTGGATGGTACATTTTCGATTCAGGTGCCACAAGGAAAGGTCACTTTGAATGTATCGTATGTAGGTTTTGCCGCACAAAAAGTGACGGTGGCACCCAATCAGAAAAGTGTTACGGTGCATCTGAGTGAGGATGCGGTTTTGTTGAATGAGACCGTGGTTGTGGGATATGGCAAGCAGAAGAAAGTAAATCTTACGGGAGCTGTATCTACGGTGAACGGAGATGAACTGGAACACCGCGTGACGACTTCGCTCAGCAATATGCTGCAAGGTACGGTGGCTGGTTTGAACGTAACCACTTCTTCGGGCGTACCGGGAAGCTCGGCTACTATCAATGTGCGTGGTGTGACTTCTATCAACGATGCCGAACCGCTGGTGTTGATAGACGGTGCGGTAGGCGAGATAGACCGCATCAATCCCAACGATGTAGAATCAATCTCCGTAATTAAAGACGCATCGGCTGCCGCTATTTACGGTGCACGTGCAGCCTTTGGTGTGATTTTGGTGACTACCAAGTCCGGAGCTGCTAAAGACGGGAAAGCTACGGTGCATTATAGCGGCCGTTTCGGCTGGCAGGCACCTACCACTTCTACCGACTACGAAACGACCGGTTATTGGTCGGTATATACTATCAACAAGTTCTGGCAAGCCAATTCGGGTACATTGTATGTCGATTATACAGACCAGGACATGCAGGAGTTGCTGGACCGTGTGAACGACAAGACCGAGAACCCCGACCGCCCGTGGGTGGTAGAAGACGTACGTAACGGACGCCGCCAGTGGGTATATTATGGAAACCACGACTGGTGGCACGAATTGTACCGCGATAATCGTCCGATGCAGCAGCACAACCTTTCTGTCAGCGGCGGAAAAGACGATATCAAGTATTATTTGTCTGGCTCATTCGACAAGCAGACCGGTATCTTGCGTGAAAACCCGGATGTGTACCGGAAATACAACTTACGCTCGAAGATTGACTTCCGGATTAATAAGTGGTTTACGATGTCGAACAATACGTCGTTCTACAGTTCGCAATACAGCTACTTGGGCGATGGCAGTGTAGAAAATACGTTGGCATACAGCGCCCGCCACGCTTTGGCTTGTTTCCCGCAGAAGAATCCCGATGGTTCGTGGTTGTATAGTACACCTTATCTGAATTATAAGGTGGCAAATGGCCGTCATATTCTGTTGGGCGAAGATTCACACCGCAATGTAGAGCGTGGTACAGACTTTTCGAATACAACCCGTTTGGTTTATTCTCCGATAAAGGAACTGAGCTTTACGGGCGATTTCACATACCGTTTGTATCAGACACGCAATACAAGCCGTTCCAATCCGATGTATTACCGTGAATATCCCGATGGCGAACTGCTTTCGTATGCTACCGGTGCCGGTGCCAACCGTTTGGATGAATCGGTGAATACGAGCAATTATTATTCGACGAACATCTTCGGTAATTATACCGATACGTTTAACGATGCGCATCATTTGACCGTAGTAGCCGGTATGAACTACGAAGCATGGAAGAGCAAAAACATTTCGGCATACGGTGAAAACCTGGTATCTGCTGACCTGGACGATTTGGACTTGGTAGGTCAGAATGCCGAGGGTGCTACCATTACCGGTGTAGGCGGCGGACAGAACGAGTACGCTTTGTTAGGTATCTTCGGCCGTATCAACTACGATTACAAGAGCCGTTACCTGTTCGAAGTGAGCGGGCGTTACGACGGTACTTCCCGTTTTGCGAAAGGCAACCGCTGGGGATTCTTTCCTTCGGCTTCTGTAGGATGGCGCATTTCGGAAGAACCTTTCTTCCTTCCGGCACGCCGTTTGGTAGACAACTTGAAAATCAGGGCTTCTTTCGGTAGCCTGGGCAATCAGAATGTGTCTTCTTATTACACCTTCGCGCGTCTGGTATCTATCGCCAATCTGAATTATACGTTTGGTGAAGGAAGCGTATTGCCCAAATATTCTACGTTGGGTGCTCCGATTGCTTCGGACATGACATGGGAAACCGCCCAACAATGGGACTTCGGTTTCGACTTGACGATGCTGGGCAACCGCTTGAACTTGACGGTAGACGGTTATATACGTGATACCCGCGATATGTTGACCGACGGTGTGGAACTGCCTTCTGTATATGGAGCGAGTATGCCGGAGATGAATGCTGCCGACTTGCGTACGAAAGGATACGAAATCACCTTGAACTGGCATGACCAGTTGACGCTGGGAGGCAAACCGTTTGAGTACAGCATCGGGGTTAACCTGAGCGACTACAAGAGCATTGTTACGAAGTATGATAATAAGGACAAGACTTTTGCCAAAGATTATTATGAGGGTAAGGAAATCGGAGAAATCTGGGGATTCGTGACCGACGGGCTTTTCCAAACCGATGAAGAAGCACAGGCATACGCCGACCAAGTAGACTTGACTTATGTATTGAAAGGGCAAACCGGAGGCTGGCAGGCAGGCGACGTGAAGTTTGTCGATTTGAATGGTGACAATAAGGTAAATATCGGAAGCAATAATGTGAACGCTCCGGGCGACCGTAAGATACTCGGTAATTCGTTGCCTTCGCTTTCTTACGGTATTACGGCAAGCGTGCGTTGGAACGGCATTGATGTATCGGCATTCTTCCAGGGAACGGGCAATCATTATTGGTATCCCGATGGAGAATCCATGCCTTTCTGGGGAGCTTACTCTTATCCGTACCTGTCTTTCTTGCAGAAAGATTTCTTGAAAGACGTATGGTCCACAGATAATACAGATGCTTATTTCCCGCGTGCAATGGCTTATTCGGCATCAAGCGGTGTGTTGAGCAATGTAAACGACCGTTATTTGCAGAATATACGTTACCTGCGTTTCAAGAATCTGACCGTAGGTTATACCTTGCCGCAACAGTGGACGCAGAAAGCCGGCATAGAGTCAGTACGCGTATATTTTACGGGTGAAAACCTCTGCTATTGGTCGCCTATCAAGAAACACTCGAAATATGTCGACCCTGAAGGAGCCATCGACCGGAGCGGAGCTTACAACAATGCATTCTATCCGTGGCAGAAGTCATTCCTGTTCGGTATTGATGTCACTTTCTAACATGAATTTTTAAACAGAAGAGAAAAAACGATTATGAAAAATAGAAATATATTTATAGCCCTTGCATTGTTTGCCGGACTTTCCTCGTGTGACGACTGGATAGATAAAAGCCCTTTGAGTGAAATAGAGGAGGGGAATTATTTCAAGACCGAGACCGACCTCCAGCTTTTCAGCAACGGTTTTTACAACAGCATTCTTGATAAATCCCCGTATGATGACCAGAGCGATGTATATGTACAGCAGGAACTTTCCGACGAGATGTTGGGCGGAGAAAACCGCATCGTTCCTGCCAGCGGGGGAGGATGGAGCTGGACGGCGTTGCGTAGTGTCAATACCTTGCTGGGCAATGTAGACAAATGTGAAGATGCGGAAGCGGCTGTGAAATATACGGCGTTGGCACGTTTCTTCCGTGCCTACTTCTATTATGATAAGGTAAAGCGTTTCGGTGATGTGCCTTGGTATGACAAGGAATTGTTTTCGGATGACCCTGACCTGTATAAGGCACGTGATTCGCGTGAACTGGTGATGACCAATATGCTTGCCGACATCGACTATGCTATCGAGAACCTGCCCACCAAGGAAGAAGAGACCAGTAGTCCTTTCCGTGTAAACCGCTGGGCGGCACTGGCGTTGAAGTCCCGCTTCTGTCTGTACGAAGGTACATACCGGAAATATCATAACCTGGCTTTGGAGGGGAATGATTATGCGTATTATCTGCAACAGGCAGCGGATGCGGCAGAAGAATTGATTAATAGCGGTGAATATCATTTGTATTCGACCGATAATCCGGAAGAAGACTATCTGATGCTTTTTGCCGAAGAAGATGCCAATCCCGATGAATACATCCTTGCCATCAAGTTCGATTACGGCATGAGCGTTTACCACAATGCGACGGCACATACGTTGGTGCCCACCCAAGGACGTCCGGGCCTGACCCGTAAGCTTGTCAATACGTATCTGATGAAAGACGGAACACGTTTTACCGACCGTGAAGGATGGGAAACCATGCCGTTTACCGAAGAAGTGAAAGACCGCGACCCGCGTCTGGCACAAAGCATCCGTACTCCGGGGTATCACCGTATCGGACAGACAGACATCCTGGCTCCCGATTTATCGGTTAGTGTAACAGGATACCAGCCGATAAAATATGTGCAAGACCCGTCGGCTTCGGGCGGTCAGGTAGACCGTAACGACCGTTCTACCTGCGACCTTCCTGTATTCCGTCTGGCTGAAGTCATGCTGAATTTTGCTGAGGCTAAGGCAGAACTGGGAACATTGACGCAAGAAGACTTGGATAAGTCGGTGAATGAAATCCGTGACCGTGTAGGTATGCCGCATTTGGATATGGCTCAGGCTAACGCAAATCCCGATAGTTACCTGTCGTCTGCCGATTACGGCTATACCAATGTGACCGGAAGCAATCAAGGGGTTATCTTGGAAATCCGTCGCGAGCGTGCCATTGAGTTGACTCAGGAAGGTTTCCGTTTCGATGACTTGGTGCGCTGGAAAGCGGGCACTTGCATCAACCAGTCTATTATGGGCATGTATTTCCCCGGTGCAGGTGAATACGACTTGAGCGGCGACGGTCAGATTGACGTGGTTTTGTATGATGAAGGCGATGCCAAACCCGAAGTGCCCGATGCGCAGGTATATCAGATTGGGTCGGACATTGTTTTGTCGGAAGGCGATCATGGGTATGTAGATTATCATCACGATATTGTACGTACGGCTTTCAATGAAGAGCGTGATTACCTGTATCCGATACCTATCAACGAACGGTCGCTGAATCCGAATCTGACTCAGAACCCGGGTTGGAACGACGGATTGTCTTTCTAATGAATAGTAATAAATAGTGAACGGTGAATAGCGGCGATGTCTTTTATCGTCGCTATTCACTGTTTAAGTAAGTATGCAAAATGAAATGATATTATCAGAAACACAGATTTTCGCAGATTAGCGCAGATTAAGAACAAATAATTAGAATAATAATCCGCGAAAATCTGCGTTAATCTGCGTTTCTGAGCTGACACATTATATAAACTAATTCTCAACATCTACTTATTATTCATGCTTTTTCAAATCCGCAATAGGTTTTTCCGAAGCTTTTCCTTACTTTTGCAGACGCTAAAATGATAAGTATATGCATACAAGAGAAGAAAAGATAGAAGCCTTCGGGCGGTTGCTCGATGTGCTCGACGAGTTGCGGGTAAAGTGCCCGTGGGACCGGAAACAGACCAACGAGAGTTTACGTCCCAACACGATAGAAGAAGTGTATGAGTTGTGCGACGCTCTGATGAAGAACGACAAGAAAAACATTTGCAAGGAGTTGGGCGACGTGTTGCTTCACGTGGTGTTCTATGCCAAGATAGGAAGCGAGACGGGCGATTTCGACATCAAGGACGTGTGCGACCGCCTGTGCGACAAACTGATATTCCGCCATCCACACGTATTCGGCGAAGTGAAGGCGGACACGGCAGAGCAGGTTTCCGAGAACTGGGAGCAAATCAAGCTGAAGGAAAAAGACGGGAACAAGTCTGTGTTGAGCGGAGTGCCCGAGGCATTGCCCTCACTGATAAAAGCATACCGCATTCAGGACAAGGCGCGTAACGTGGGATTTGATTGGGAAGACCGTACGCAGGTATGGGATAAGGTGAAGGAAGAAATCAGCGAGTTCGAATCGGAAGTAGCCACGATGGATAAGGAGAAGGCGGAAGCCGAGTTCGGCGACGTGATGTTCAGCCTTATCAATGCCGCACGTCTGTATAAAATCAATCCCGATAATGCTTTGGAGCGGACAAATCAGAAGTTTATCCGCCGGTTCAACTATCTGGAAGAACATACGCTGAAAGCCGGACGGAAACTGACGGATATGTCATTGGAAGAGATGGACGCTATCTGGGAAGAGGCGAAAAGGCAAGGGCTTTAGGTGGTGTTGTAGATTTGCTTTTTATACTTCATTGGCAAAGTCAGTACTACTGCATTTTGCAAGGAAGTTATGCTGGATTCGAACAAGTTCAACTTGTCGCATTACATGCGGATGTTTGTCTTACAACTATGGGGTAAGATGGTTAATGAATTCCGTAAATAACCCATGTAGGGGCAGAATGTTGACATTCAGAAACTGTTTTGAAAAAAATCAGCCAGAATTTTGCATCCTCCAAATCTTTGACCCACCTTTGCAGCGAAATTACGAAAGAAAGCGTTTTGTAATCCTCATCGGAGGGCAGATAATATGCCGGATAAGATGACTGGGTAAAACCAATCACCTTATCCGGTTTTTTGTTTGTCGAATAACATGACAATAAACATAAAACGATAAGAAAATGAAAAGAGATGCTATTGATTTAGGTACAGTGAAAGTATTTACACTGTTCAAGAAGTATTTTATCCCTACATTGTTCGGCATGTTGAGCATGTCGGCCGGCCCAGCCATAGACGGCATATTTGTCGGGCATGGGATAGGCAGCGACGGCATTGCCGCCATCAATATCTGCATCCCCTTGCTCATGCTGTTTACCGGCGTGGGACTGATGGTCGGGGCAGGCTCATCGGTGGCGGCTTCCATACAATTGTCACGTGGAAAGTCCAAAGCGGCCCGTATCAATGTGACCCAGGCCATCCTGTTTGTAACGGTTGTGGCGCTCATTCCGTCTGTTTTGATGATGGCTTATCCTTCTGCTACCGCACGGCTGTTAGGCGCGTCGGAACATCTTGCCCCGCTGGTCAGGGAATACCTTCTGTGGTTTGTTCCTTCGCTGATGTTCCAGATGTGGTGTTCCGTCTGCCTGTTCATCATACGTTTGGACGGTGCTCCAAGGCTTGCCATGATGTGCAACGTGGCAGCAGCCCTTATCAGCGTCCTGCTTGGATGGCTGTTCATATTTCCTTTAGGTTGGGGATTGATGGGTGCGGCATTTGCCGCTACGATAGGCTTGTTCGCCGGTGGTCTCATCGGGCTTGTCTATCTGTTCCGGTTTGCCCGTAAATTGCGCTTTTATCCGGTCAAGTGGAGTGTTAAAAGCATGAGGCTTTCTTTCCGCAACTTAGGATACCAGTGCTGCATCGGTTCGTCCGCCTTGTTGACGGAAGCCACGCTTGCCACGCTGATGTTTGTCGGCAATCAGGTGTTCATGAAATACTTGGGCGATAACGGTGTGGGTGCGTTCGGCATAGTTTGCTACTACATACCGTTCGTGTTTATGGTCGGCAATGCCATTGCACAGTCGGCGCAGCCCATCATCAGCTATAATTTCGGCTTGGGCTATCGGTCAAGAGTGGTGGCAACAGAACGTATCGCGCTGCTTACTTCTGTTGTGAGCGGAGGCATCATCATGGCTGCATTCACTTTGTTTCCGCATATACTGGTGGGGCTGTTTATCAGTCCGGATAATCCTGCCGCCCGTATAGCCATTGCAGGGTATCCCTATTTCTCTGCCGCTTTCATCTTCTTTATCCTTAACCTTACCGTTATAGGATATTATCAGAGCGTGGAACGGGTGAAACCTGCAACTTTCCTGGCTCTGTTGCGCGGGTTTATTTTCTTGATACCTTCTTTCATCCTCTTGCCCCAAACCATAGGAACGAAAGGTATCTGGCTGGCTCTTTGTCTGTCAGAGATGCTGACCACCGTAGTGATTATCGTGATATACAGCAGGGCGACAAGAAAGGTTTGTTTACAACAAAGGACTGAATAAGTGATAGGTTCATCCGCTGTAAGATTAATAATCTTCAGGCTGCAAGATTAATAATCTTACAAGCGGAAGATTATTAATCTTACACCAGACGAAGTTATCTGGCTTGCGTCATTTGTTACTTTTTCTTTGCGGAGTATGGCAGTTCGGTAAGGTTTTTATATCTTTGCGAGGATATATCACCTGTTAAGTATGAAAGAAGAAAACCAAACGCTCAGTGTAGAGGGTGCCCGTGTGCACAACTTGAAGAATATAGATGTAGATATACCCCGCGACAGCCTGACGGTCATTACAGGTCTGAGTGGGAGCGGGAAGTCATCGTTGGCTTTTGACACTATCTTTGCCGAGGGACAACGTCGTTACATCGAAACCTTTTCGGCATATGCCCGCAATTTCCTGGGAGGAATGGAGCGGCCCGATGTGGATAAGATTACGGGGTTGAGTCCGGTGATCTCCATTGAGCAGAAAACCACGAATAAGAATCCTCGTTCTACCGTAGGTACCACTACCGAGATTTACGACTATTTGCGTTTGCTCTTTGCGCGTGCCGGAGTAGCCTATTCGTATTTGTCGGGCGAAAAGATGGTGAAGTATACCGAAGAACAGATTCTCGACCTTATCCGGCGCGACTATAAAGGAAAACGGATTTATATCCTGGCACCGTTGGTGCGTACTCGGAAGGGGCATTATAAAGAACTTTTCGAACAGGTGCGGAAGAAAGGCTACCTGTATGTGCGGGTCGACGGAGAGGTGAAGGAAATCGTGCATGGCATGAAGCTGGACCGTTATAAGAACCATGATATCGAGGTGGTTATCGATAAGACCGTGGTGACGGACAAAGAGGAAAAACGCTTGAAACAGAGCGTGGCTACGGCGATGCAGCAGGGTGACGGGCTGCTGATGATACTCGATGCGCAGACCGAAAGCGTACGCCATTACAGCAAGCGGCTGATGTGTCCCGTCACGGGACTTTCGTACAAGGAGCCGGCTCCTCATAATTTCTCTTTCAATTCGCCTCAGGGTGCGTGCCCGCGTTGCAAGGGGTTGGGCTACGTCAATCTGATAGATGTGGACAAAGTGATTCCAAACCGTTCCCTCTCGGTCTACGAAGGGGCGATTGCTCCCCTGGGAAAGTATAAGAATGGCATGATATTCTGGCAAATCGATGCCTTGCTCGAACGGTATGACGCAAATCTGAAGACGCCGGTCAACCAGTTGCCCGAGGATGCCATTAACGAGATATTGTACGGATGCGACGAACGTCTGAAGATAAAAGATTCCCTGATACATGCTTCGTCCGATTATTTTGTGACGTACGAGGGGATTGTCAAATATATCCAGCTGATGCAGGACCGGGAGGCTTCGGCTACCGCACAGAAATGGGCGGATCAGTTTGCCAAGACCGATGTATGTCCCGAATGCAAGGGGGCGCGGCTGAATAAGGAGGCGTTGCATTTCCGCATTCACGATAAGAATATCTATCAATTGGCAACGATGGACATCAGCGAGCTGTATGCATGGCTGCAGCATGTGGAGCCTTTTCTGGAAGAGAAGCAGCGCCTGATTGCAGCGGAAATCTTGAAAGAAATCCGTACCCGCCTGAAGTTCCTGCTGGATGTGGGGTTGGATTACCTGTCGCTCAACCGTTCTTCGGTCAGCCTTTCGGGAGGCGAGAGCCAGCGCATCCGCCTTGCCACGCAGATAGGGTCGCAACTGGTAAACGTGTTGTATATCCTCGACGAGCCGAGCATCGGGCTTCACCAGCGCGACAATATCCGCCTGATAAATTCGTTGAAGGAATTGCGCGACTTGGGAAATACCGTCATTGTGGTAGAGCACGACAAGGACATGATGCTTGCGGCTGATTATGTTGTCGATATGGGACCAAAAGCCGGACGGCTGGGTGGGGAAGTGGTCTTCGCCGGAACCCCAGCTGAGATGCTGAAGACCAGTACGCTGACCTCGCAATACCTTAACGGGCAAATGAGAATCGAAGTGCCTGCCAAGCGCCGGGAAGGAAACGGGAAATCGCTTTGGATTCGGGGAGCGAGGGGAAACAACCTGAAGCATGTCGATGTGGAATTCCCGTTGGGCAAGCTGATTTGCGTGACCGGAGTTTCCGGAAGCGGCAAGTCTACGTTGATTAACGATACCTTGCAGCCCATTCTCTCGCAACATTTCTACCGCTCGTTGCAAGACCCGTTGCCTTACGATGCCGTCGAAGGGCTGGAATACATTGATAAGGTGGTTAATGTCGACCAGTCGCCGTTGGGGCGTACGCCGCGTTCCAATCCGGCTACCTATACGGGCGTGTTCAGCGATATTCGGAATCTCTTTGTAAGTCTTCCCGAAGCGAAGATGCGCGGATACAAGCCCGGACGCTTTTCGTTCAATGTGTCAGGAGGCAGGTGCGAGGCATGCGGAGGAAACGGTTACAAGACCATTGAGATGAATTTCTTGCCCGATGTGCTGGTGCCTTGTGAGGTGTGCCACGGCAAGCGGTACAACCGCGAGACTCTGGAGGTGCGCTTCAAAGGAAAGTCGATTGCCGATGTGCTGGATATGACCATCAACCGTGCGGTAGAGTTTTTTGAAAACGTGCCACAGATTCTGAATAAGATTAAGGTGTTGCAGGAAGTAGGGTTGGGCTATATCAAGCTGGGACAGCCCTCCACCACCTTGTCGGGAGGCGAAAGCCAGCGTGTGAAGCTCGCCACCGAACTTTCGAAACGCGATACAGGCAAGACCGTGTATATTTTGGACGAGCCGACCACAGGCTTGCACTTCGAAGACATCCGGGTACTGATGAACGTGCTGAACCGTCTGGTGGACAAGGGCAATACGGTGATTGTCATTGAGCATAACCTGGACGTCATTAAAATGGCGGATTATATCATTGATATGGGACCCGAAGGCGGAAGGGGAGGAGGCGAGGTGCTTTCTACCGGCACGCCCGAAGAAGTGGCACTGAGTCCGAAAGGTTATACGCCTAAGTTTTTGAAGGAAGAACTGAAGGTAAATGAAGAATTAAGAATGAAGAATTAAGAATGATACCATGTGCGGTATGAAATTGTGCATATTTTCACCACAGAGGCACACAGATTCTATTTTAATGTGCCAATGAATAATAGGGCAATGTGCTAATTTATTTTCACATTAGCATATTGTTTATTGACCTATTCTTCTGTGTTCCTTTGTGGTACTCTGTGTCTTCTGTGGTGAGATTCAAACGAAATTGCTTATGAAAATTAACAAGACCAATGTGGCACGCTTGCTGGATAAGGCAAAAGTGCCTTACGAACTGATTCCTTACGAAGTGGATGAGAACGACTTGAGTGCTGTGCATGTGGCGGCATCGTTGGGAGAAGACATCGAATGTGTATTCAAGACCTTGGTGTTGCACGGCGATAAGAGCGGATATTTTGTCTGTGTGATTCCCGGCGAGCATGAAGTCGACTTAAAATTAGCGGCAAAGGTTTCGGGTAATAAGAAGTGTGATTTGATACCTGTAAAGGAATTGCTTCCGCTTACGGGTTACATACGCGGTGGATGTTCGCCTATCGGGATGAAAAAGCATTTCCCGACGTATATTCATAAAACCTGCCTGGATTTTCCTTTTATTTATGTAAGTGCGGGCGTACGGGGGCTGCAAATCAAGCTTGCTCCTGATGACCTGATACGTGAGGCGCGGGCGGAAGTGGCTGCATTGTTTTGAATGCACATTGCGTAGCCTTGCGGATGTTTTCCTGTGCAATATCCGGTTGTATGGCTTGCTCGGCAGGCAAGCTATCAGGTGAGATTTGAATGAGTTGGCAGAACCCCATCTTTTCCAATAAGTCGCGGTCTTCTGTCTTTCCTGCCAGCAGAAGGGTAGGGATACCGGCTTTTGTCGCTCTTTTCAGTACTCCTGCAGGAACCTTTCCCTCGCAAGTCTGGCGGTCTGCCTTGCCTTCTCCGGTGATGACGAGGTCGGCATCTTTGATTTGTTCATCGAATCCTACGGTGTCCAACAGTAATTCGATACCCGATTGAAGCCGGCTTTTCAACAATACGTGGAAGGCTCCGCCAAGCCCTCCGGCAGCTCCCGCTCCCTTTACCTTATTTATATAGATGTGAAAATCCTGTTCGATGAGACGGGCGAGATGTTGCATCCCTTTGTCCAGCAGATGTATTTGTTCGTCGGTAGCTCCTTTTTGCCGGGCAAAGACATAGGCGGCTCCTTGTGGCCCGTAGAAAGGATTCTGTACATCGCAAGCTACGGTAAAACTTGTTTCCTTCAGAGCCGGATGCAGGAGATCGAGGTCAATACGTGCGATGTGTTGCATGATTTTCCCTCCTTGTCCCAATTCGTTTCCTTCTTTATCGTAGAGCCGTGCACCGAGTGCCTGCATCATGCCCATGCCTGCATCGTTGGTGGCACTTCCTCCGATACCGATAATGAACCGTCTGAATCCCTTTTCCAAAGCCTCCTTTATCAGTTCTCCCGTACCGTATGTGCTGGTCTCCATCGGATTCCGTTCGGCGGGAGAGAGTGTGGTCAGGCCGTTTATTTCCGCCATTTCGATAACAGCGGTTTGTTGATTGCCCAGTATGCCGTAGCGTGTTGTACGCATTCGCATGAGTGGGTCGTGGGCGCGGGTATAAATGATTTGTCCTTGCATGGCATTTATCAGTGTGTCGAGCATGCCTTCTCCTCCGTCAGCAATAGGGATAGATATGGTCTGGCATTGAGGGTGGAGGCGATGTATTTCTTCTGCTACACATTGCTCCACTTCTTCTGATGTGAGACATCCTTTGAACGAATCGATAGCTAAAACAATCTTTTTCATAACGTATGGTGCTTATTCCTTTGCAAAAATAAGTAATTTTCATACCTTTGTCGGTGGAATAATGTTTTTTTATTAATCTAAAATAGTTTTATGTATGTTTGAAGGACAACCTAAAGGTCTTTATGCGCTGGCGCTCGCCAATACGGGCGAACGTTTCGGCTATTACACAATGCTGGCTATCTTCGTTTTGTTCTTGATGGACAATTTCGGCATGTCGCCGAGTACAGCCGGCAACATTTATGCCATGTTTTTGGCTTTAGTTTATTTTTTGCCGTTTATAGGAGGTATTCTTGCCGATAAGTTCGGTTATGGGCGTATGGTGACGGTGGGCGTCATTGCGATGTTTGCCGGTTACGTATTACTTGCCCTGCCGATGGGAAGCAGCACATTGGGGCTGGTGGCGATGTTTGCCGCACTGGTCGTAATCAGTTGCGGTACGGGACTTTTCAAAGGCAACCTGCAGGTGATGGTGGGCAACCTCTACGACGATCCCCAGTATGCCAAGCGGCGCGATTCGGCGTTCAGCATTTTCTATATGGCGATTAATATCGGTGCGCTTTTCGCTCCGACAGCAGCGGTCGAGATTATGAAGTATGCGCAGAACAGCCTGGGTGTAAGTGCGAACGATTCCTATCACTTTGCGTTCGGCGTGGCTTGTGTTTCGCTGATTGTTTCCATGGCTATCTATTACGGGTTCCGTAGCACGTTCCGCCACGTGGAAGGGGGAAGTGTGAAAGAAGCAGGCAAGGGTGCTGCTGCGGCAGAAAAGCACGAGGAGCTTTCGCCGCGTGAGACGAAAGAGCGCATCGTGGCACTGTGTCTGGTATTTGCCGTGGTGATTTTCTTCTGGATGGCATTCCATCAGAACGGTTTGACATTGACTTATTTTGCCAAGCAGTTTACCGCACGCAGCTCGGAAGGATTGGAAAGCATGATGTTCAGCGTATGGAACCTGGTGGCGGTGATATTCATCGTTTATGCCCTGTTCTCGTTTTTCCAGTCGAAAACAGGCAAAGGCAAGCTTGTTTCGTGTGTGGTCATCTTTCTGGCAATGTGCTTCTTGGGTTATCAGTACGTCGCACTTCCTGCAAGCACTCCGGTGGATGCGCCTATCTTCCAGCAGTTCAATCCGTTCTTTGTCGTAGCACTTACGCCTGTGTCTATGGCGATATTCGGTTCGTTGGCAGCACGTGGCAAAGAGCCTTCGGCTCCGCGTAAAATCGGTTTGGGTATGTTGGTGGCTGCTTGCGGTTATGTGCTGATGTTGGCTGCTTCGGTCGGTTTGCTTTGTCCTACCGAGCAGGCTCAGGCTATTGAGGCGGGAACCGCTTCGTTTGTATCGCCCAACTGGCTGGTATCGACTTACCTGGTATTGACGTTTGCCGAGTTGCTTCTTTCTCCGATGGGTATTTCGTTCGTGTCGAAAGTGGCTCCTCCTAAGTATAAGGGTATGATGATGGGAGGTTGGTTCGTGGCTACGGCTATCGGTAATTACCTCACTTCGGTGGCTTCTTGGTTATGGGGAGATATGCCGCTTTATGTGGTATGGGGTACGTTGATGGTACTCTGTCTCTTGGCTGCCTTGTTCATCTTCTCGGTGATGAAGCGGTTGGAGAAAGTAGCATAAATTTGAATTGAATTCTTAAAATGTAAAGACGCTAAAGTGCGGAGTTTTTGGTTTCCCGCTTTAGCGTCTTTTTTATGTTTTGTAGTCAAAAAAATGCATACGGCTTCATCTGCCTACGAAGTAGGGTTCATAAGCGTATGAAGCAGGGTTCGTAGCCCGATGAACCTTGCTTCATTTATTTATGCATTTATGTGCCTTGATCGGGATGTGCTAATTTCTATTTTCATAGACAACACGACTTATATCACAACAGAAACCGTATTTCCAAATCCTCGATTCGAAAAATGCACATTTTAATGTCGCTTAAAGTATAATAGGAAAGTGTGGTGAAAGTTAAGCAGTTAGGAGAAAAACTCCGAAATTGTGGGAAAGACTGAAAATCACTTAAGGAGGATTGAATGGAATGGTAGTAGGTTCGAATGATGTTCATGAAGATGCTGTTGAGGCTTTGATAGTAATAATTAACAATTGATTCATCCATTTCGTTTGTGGATTTTTCCAAGTTTTTATAACTTGCTGCCGTTCTTCGGTTGACAGGCCATCTTGTATTGTTGCATGGCATTGTCAATTGACAAGTATGTTATTTGTGCTAATACCAGAATTGATAGGTTTTGAACAATACACAGATAAGGAGATTGTGAGTAAGATTCTTGCCCATGACCAGTTGATAATCGAATACTTCTTTCTGAAGAAGTGTTCGCCCGTTTTCATGTATATTCTGCACAGCGTGTTCGATGGAAAAATTGACGTAAAAGAACTGATCAATGAATTGCTTTTGTATCTCTCTGAAAACAACTGGCATAAGCTCCGGCAATTCGATTATCGCAGCCGCCTTACGACTTGGGTGCGTGTAGTAGCCGTTCGTTTCTTTGTTAAAAAACGCAATGAATTGATAGAACGAGGTGGCTATTCCGCTCTAAATACGATGAAAGAGCAAGGATTTACTCCTCATGCTTTCATGGATCGGCGGATGGATTTGCAGAAGGCATTGAATGCCATGCCTAACGAACGCTATCGGAAAGTAATCGTTGCCTTGGACTTGAAGGAAATGATGCCTGAGCAATTGGCCAAGGAGATGGGCATTACGGTGGACAATTTGTATAACGTGCATCGCCGGGCACTTCTGCAACTAAGGTGCGTCATGGGCAGAAAGGAGGACTATTATGATTGACTTCAATGAATATAATCCGGACGGAGGCATTTCAGACGAATTGTTGGCAGCCTACTTGGATGGGAATACGACACCGGCCGAGACGAGTTGGATTGAAAGCGCCCTGCAGTGGGATAATTCGCTGGCAGAAGCGTTGGAGATTGCCTCAGATAGCCGGGTGGCAGAAGAAGCCGGTTTGGCCGACGCTTGGCAACGTACGGAAGCCGGCGCTTGGTGGCAAAGAACGGAATGGGAACCTTTCTCAATGGACGATTCTTCTGCGGATGCTTTCAAGGCTCCGGATGTGGACGACAATGATTGGAGCAATGATTCCTCGCTCGATTGGGTTGCTTCCAGTCCTTTTCCCGATTCGGACGAAACAGATGCTTTCGGTGGGGATTGGGAAGCGGGTTGGCAGAATGACGGTATGGACGATATGGAACAAACAGATACAGATTATGACAACTATTGATTTTGAACCGACAGGCGATGTGGCATTGGACCCATTGCTATACGAAGCCCAATGCGAGATACAGGCTACGTATGACTTTTTGTTGCCGGACGAGATGGTGGCAGGAGCCGTACACAAGGCTTGCGACTTCTTCGGCTTGCCCGAAGTCCCGGTTATTCATAGTTCCGGCGTATGTGTTTGGCCTCAGGACACAGATACGGTTTGGGACGATGTATTCGGGTTCAGCCGTACACAAATGATGGAGATGGGCATCCAAGACGAAGATACTTTGACATTGGTCTATACGCACGAATGCGCCCACCGCGCTTTGCAAGGTGTGGATGGATTGGAAGGGAAAGCGGAAGAGTTGGCATGTGACTACCTTTCGGGCGTTCACGCTGCCATGGCCGGCATAGATGCCACAGGTTTTGAGCAGACCTTGTCCCAAACCATGGAAAGCGACAGCCATCCTTCCGGCAGTTTGCGGGTGGAGGCCATTGAATACGGACAAAAAGTGGTCGAGGAGATGAACGCTCTGCATATTCCCCTGACATTGGAGAATTGCATGGAACTATTTGATGGCTTTTTGGATGAACATCCGGAAGTGAGATAATAAAAAGAAGTGAGATAATAAAAGTATAAGAAAAAACATGGAAACAGGTCACTATATTTTAACCGCCTCTTTAGTTAGGTTTTTTGATAATTTTCTACCTCCGGAATGGACGTTGCAAGGAAAACTTCAGCAAAAGCAACAAACCTTTCAAGAAAGAATGCAAGCCAAGATGGCTGATTTACAAATCTATCTACAAAATAAGAAGATGGATTTCGACCGGGAGATGGCTTTATTCCAAGTTCGTGCCATGAGACAGAATCAGATATTAGCAGCTCAAGATAATGCTCGTATCCGACTGACTGATATAAAGGTGCAAGACATGCTTAAGACTTTTCCGCTGAAGATTTCTCCTTTTGTCCTGTTGGAAAGCAAGTCTCTTTCTTTGGACGATTTGCTGAAGCGCTTTCGGGGAGGGGAGGCGAATGCCAATACGCAAGAGCCGGATCAAGATGTCCCGGAAAGTTCCATTGTACAATTGTATAAGGAAATTAAACAGAAACGTTTACATCCTGATGCATTGAATGTGTTTGTGGCGCCGATTTTTGTAAATACCAGCTTCCAGAACCGTAATGTATTAAGCACACAGATATGGGAGCGGGTATATCTGCAGTTAGAGAGTTTTTTCACTCAAAATTATAATAGAGCCAGCGACCATCCGGTCATTTTCTATCCAACTGCTTGGAATGACAAACAGACAGTCGGCATGCACACCAGTGAGACGCTTCATTATTTCTTGAGAGAACTGCCATGCATAGTTATTGAACCACGTTTTGATGGGAAAGTATTTCATATGATGTTTTCTGCGTGGGGGATTGGATATGGACCAGGTTCAGACGTACACCATCGTGCGGAGTTGAGTTTCCCGATAAGTCTGGATGCATGGTTGGCCGATGCAGCCTATCAGCGTTCGCAACAGGCATTGAAGGTTATCGAGGAAATAGACGATGCATTGGAGGATGCCAATATGTATGGTTTCCAATCTGCCAAGGATATGTTGCGCCGCAATGTGGAGTTGTATGAAGCTTTGCATATTGAGCAACGCTTGAAGGAGGACCGTTTCAAGGAAGTGGAAGCATTGGGGATTGGCAATATTTTCAAGATAGACCCGGTGCAGGATTTGGCGCCTTTGGCGGATTATCTTTCTTCCCGCATCGGGCTGAACTTGGCCTTGTTGGCGGACATCCATCACCTGCGTGCCAATGATGCCAATCCGTTGCTCCCGTTGTTGTTCAAGGACTGTTTCCCGGATTTGTATGCCGACGAGGAGCTTCGCCGTCAGGTTGCCGATGAATACCGGCGGGCGTATTACTTGCTGGAGCAAGAAGAAAAGGCGTATAATTCTTTCCTGAAAGGACAAGAAAGGGACGACTTGAAAATAGATATGGAAGGCATCCGCAAAGCGCAGATGCTGGAAGTGGATACGCAGCTGGCCTTGGTCTCGAAAGCAGAGGCGCACGAAGAACTGGAGCAAGAGTGGCGCCGGTATGCTTCCCAAGAGATGGAGATTGCGGGGGCGGACGATTTGCCGTTCGAAGAACTGGTGGATAAGATTTGCGACAAGATGGAGGTCAAACACCGGTCGTTTTTTGAGGAATGGCTGCCCAAAGTGGAGGATAAGAAGATATCTCGGAAAATAAGGAATAAACTGTAAAACATCAAATAACAATGAAGACATTATACATACAAATTACCTCGGTTTTGCCGTCGGCATTGACGGAGATTGAAGAACTTACCGTATTGGATTGCAGGCAGGACGAATCTTTCTGCAACTACTTGGGCTACGAGTTGGTAGATGGCATCAAGATGAATAATGTGGATTGCTATCGATACATGAAGCCAAAGAAACTGTTGATGGAATTTGCCAAGAAGAATCCGGAAGCTTATCAAAACATCCTCTATCAGGGGGAAGCAATCAAGAAAGAATTGTTGAACAGGGAACCTGTATCGGAGGAGATGATGGAGATTGTGATGCCGCAGGAGTATGTAGAGTGGTTGTGCAAACACACTTGTACGGATCGGTATCGTGATTATTGGGGCTATGCGTGCCGTCAAATAGGAGAAAGATTGAAAGTGAATAATAAGGTCAAACGCCCGGCCAAGGAGTTGCAAGAGGAATTGGTTCAGCCGATTGAACGTGAGCTGGAATCTTTCTTGTTGAAGCACAAAGGTGAATTTGACTGTTTTGTTTTCAGCGATAGATTCCTCAAAAAGGATGCGCAAATTGTGAACCGGATTCACAAGTGGGACGAGAAACCTGTTTACTATTCACTGATAGGTGTGATAGCAAAAGCCTTACTAAAGAGACGCCTTCGTGCGGATAAAGAGTTTACGGTGAACGGCGTTTCTTTCTCCATGGTCTATGTCAAGGCAGGTTCTTTTTATATGGGATCGGATGAGTATAGTGATGAGAAACCCGTCCATTTGGTGACCCTGAGTCAGGATTACTACATCGGACGTTTCCCTGTGACGCAGGAACTTTGGCGGGCAGTGATGGGCACCCATGCCCCCTGCCATTTTAAGGGAGACAAACTGCCGGTGGAGATGGTATCTTGGGAGGAATGTCAAGTGTTTGTGCAGCGTCTGTCTCAACTGACCGGCAGGAACTTCTGCTTGCCCACCGAGGCGCAATGGGAATTTGCGGCACGAGGCGGCGTGAAGTCCAGAGGATATAAGTATGCAGGCAGCAACAATTTGGACGAAGTAGCGTGGTATACGGAGAATAGCGGCGGCAGCACACACGAGGTAGGCACCAAGCAGCCGAACGAATTAGGCATTTATGACATGAGCGGAAACGTGTGGGAATGGTGTCAGGATTGGTATAGTTCATCTTACCCCACGGCGAATCCGGTGACAGACCCTAAAGGGAGTAGTAGCGGGTCAAGTCGGGTGCGCCGTGGTGGCAGTTGGTGCCACGATGCTGCTATTTGCCGCGCTGCTATTTGCGGCTGCAGCACTCCCAGCGATCGTTATGACTGCTTGGGGCTTCGCCTGGCCTTGGCCTTTTAGTTTATGGGCATTCTTCTTCTCTATAAGCTAAAGGGCAGGGAAGGAAGAAAGATGAAATGAGCGATGGAAGGGCGGATGGAATCGCCCTGAAATAGTGATTGAAGACTTTCTGATGAATAAATCACCCGCGTAAGCGGGTTAAAAATTTTTTTAGAATGCAGATACGTATATTTACAATACCTGTTTCTGATCCAGAAAAAGGGATCTCTGAAATGAATGCTTTTTTAAGTACTCATAAATTATTGGATGTAGAACAACATCTGGTCACAGATGGTATGCGAAGTTTTTGGAGTTTCTGCATCCGGTATATCAATGCTACTGAAAGTGGGCAATCCAATGGCATGAAAGTTAAAGTAGATTACAAACAAGTTCTAGATGAAAAGTGCTTTGCCGTTTTTTCGAAATTACGTGAAGTTAGAAAGAATTTGGCATCAAAAGATGCAGTACCAGCTTTCGCAGTATTTACCGATGAAGAATTAGCTCAAATCTCTCGTTTGGAAACAATCACCTGCGAAACAATAAAAACTATCAAAGGGATTGGAGAAAAAAGAATCGAAAAATATGGTAAAGATTTAGTGTCGGCTTATAATGAAACGTGATGGTAACCTGATGTGGCGTATTGCAGATTTAAATAATAGAGTTTATGTAATTTAGATTTGTTATATATCGCGCATACGCGTACCTTTGC
>ERZ779645.193-NODE-193-length-39716-cov-5.215854_pt1 | contig 39716 bp, 39 predicted proteins | sample MGYA00511103_ERZ779645 | MGnify/ENA primary metagenome ERZ779645 (study PRJEB29588, sample SAMEA2158521) | human gut metagenome | biome: human gut; feature: human-associated habitat; material: faeces | place: Denmark | collected 2008/2010 ...
CGTACGTACGGTTCAATGGGAGGGGCGAGATAATTATTCTCCCTCTACCCTATTATCAAATCACAGAGCGATACTGCATTTGAGAGTGTTATTATGTTGTGTGGGGAGCCACTTTTTGTGGTTGTTACTTTTTTGGATAAACAATTTCAAATGCTTTTGGGGATATTGTTCTTATTGATATCCGTGTCGGATGAAATCTCAGATGTAAAATAAAAATTGAATGATTGTGTGAGATAAAGGATGATAGGGTGAGTTTTTGGTGCCCAAGAAATAGAAATATTTGAAGAGGGAGCAAAAGAATTGTTGTGTGTGGGGAACAGCTTTTTGAAAAGCTTTCAGAAAGGGTGGCATGGAAGAAATGGTACTAAAAGCGCATAAAGAGATTGCAAAGTACTACTTTAAGCAAGAATTTTAGATGATGTAAAGGCAAAGTAGTACTATAAGCAAGAATGAAGCAATTAAGTACTACTTTTTATATCAAATCATGATGGGAAAAAGAAAAAAGTAGTACCAAATAAAAGAATGATGGCTACTATGTACTGTTTTGAAAGAAAAATGGACGAAAGGAGATTGAAAAGTGGTGTTAAAAACGTTGATTCTGGATTTAATGTACTACTTCCGGGGAGCACAGAATACGAAAAATCAAAATAAGTAGTACTAAAAAAGATTGCGAGAAGGATTTAGTACGATTTAAGACAAAGAAGGAAAGGATGATTATTGGGGATGCAATTATTTCAGAAACAAGTAAGAAACCAAATAAAAGAAACAAGAGATTTATTGGATAGGATTCAGCAGTTTCAGAAGACTGTACCAAAAGGTTCTTTGATAATTACACATAAGCAAAAAAAGGTTTATTATAAATGGCAGTATCTTGACAAGAACTTAAAATGTATAAGAAAGTATCTTTCGAAAAGGGAGATGAAACAGATTCAATTGTTAGCGCAAAAAGGTTATTATGAGAAAGTAGAGCCTATTTTACAGAAAAATTTGAAATTGCTTGAAAAATTTGAAAGAGCATATTGTTATGATAAGGAAATGCAGGTGTATGAATCAATGACAGAAGACAGGCAGTCGTTGATTATACCATTGGAAGAGAATTGTACACATCGGATTCGGGCATGGGAACAGGAAACATATGAACCATGCAATAAATACCCGGAGACATTGAGGTATGAGACAAACGCAGGTGAATTTGTGCGTTCTAAGTCAGAGGTGATTATAGCAAATCTATTACATATGAAAGCAGATCAGCTTTTATACAAATATGAGCGGCCGCTAAAATTAAGATATCAAGGGCGTAAAATCATAGTTTATCCGGATTTTACAATTTTAAATACACAGACAGGAAAGTTTACCTATTGGGAGCATGCGGGACTGATGAGCAAACCAGAGTATGTTTCTGATTTTGTTTGGAAGAACAGTTTGTATTATGAGAACCATTTATTGCCGGGGACAGATGTTTTATTCACTTTTGAAACGGAAGATCATCCGTTGGAAATCCGCACGCTTAAGCATATGATTTCGGATTTGATGACGTAAAAGAGTAGATACAGGCATCTATAAAACAGATGCATTTGTATCCAGAGATTTACATTCCTGAAAACTTGTATCTAATTGGTACGGTCAATATGGATGAAACTACTTTCCCATTTAGTAAGAAAGTACTGGACAGGGCAAACACAATTGAGTTTTCATATGTTGATTTAGTCCCTGATTTTGAAGAAGTACAAGATGCTGAAGCTTGTGAAGTAACAAATGATTTTCTTAAATCTGAGTACATTGTTTTAAAAAAGGATGTGGATGTAGAAGATCAGAATTTTGTTATCAAAATTTGTTCTCAGTTGCAAAGTATTAATGAAATATTGCAAGAGGCTAATTCGCATGTAGGATATCGCGTCAGGGATGAGATTGTATTTTATATGTTGAATAACAAAAAGAGTGGATTATTGGAAGAAAATGAAGCAATGGATAACGAAATTATGCAAAAGATTCTTCCGCGTATTCAGGGAAGCGGAATATCTGTTAAAGAATTGTTGATTGCTCTTTTTAAGAATTTTGCAGGAGACTATAGCGGAATCAGTCAAGACTCTGTATGGCGTCAAATGGATAAGTATATCAAAGATAAAGAATGTGTATACAAAAAATCTGCAGAAAAAATATGTTATATGATGAGGAGATTTGAAGAGGATGGCTTTACTTCCTACTGGCTCTGATAAAATATTGGAGATTAATACAGCTGAAGTAAATATTGTTATTAAAAGTAAAAAGAACTGGTCGGGGAAAATGCTTGACCAGTCTTCTTCTATTGTTATTGACGGCCATGATATCAAAAGAATTAATATTGAAGCGGCTGGTGTTTGCGAAGAATTTGATGATTGCGCAGATGCAGCAGTTTACAATTTGAATATTGCTCCAGTCTTCTTTGAACAAACCGATTGAGGCACTGAAAGAAAAAGCATTTACCGGCGGTGCAGAAAAATATCTGTGGATTCCTCCATCATTGCCATACTATGAGATGCAGGGAGCATATAAAAACAGCAAAGGCTTTTCAAAAATACTTGTATTTTCTGCATGGGAGATGGTTCCACGAATGATAGGTGCGCTTGTTTCCTATGAGGCGGAAAGACTTACAGTTGGAAAACTGGTACATCAGATAAAGAATCAGGATAAGAAGAATACGGGGTATTTTGCGGATGGTTCGAGACGATACCCGGTGGCAAGGCTCAGGTTTAATGTTTCAAATGGAGAAGTAAGAGGCATGAGCCTGTTTGCCCTGCTTTATCCTTCAAAGACACTTTCTGATATTTATTCAAGGAGTTCAAGGACACAAGTGGATTGAAGAAATTGTTTATCGACTTGAGTCCATTTTCAAAGGGAAAAGAAGGTTGATATGATGAGAATACTTTTTTGTAACATAGCGTGGATGAAGGAGTATCGAGGAAATGAAGATGGAAAGGATACTCCGTTAAATGGTGGAAGCTATGTTGATGAGACAGGAGATGCACATGAAAAATATAATTTTACACCGGTGAATATGGCGGGCAAGGAGGGCTTATACTGTCTGGGGTTTTTCGAGACAAAATCACATAATGGTAAAGATGTCAATCAAATGCGGATTGAGAATATTGCAGGTTGTGAACTATTAAAAAAAGAAGAATCTGTAGATGATGTGCTTGTTGTGTACTGTGCAAAGCATCCGGCGCATAAGTTTACAACGGTCGTGGGATGGTATAAACATGCTACAGTTTTCAGACATTATCAAGAGGCAGTGTTTGCTCCAGAAGATATACAATATTACAATGCAATTGCAAACTCATCTGATTGTGTCTTACTTCCTGCAGGGATCAGATCAAGAAAGGTACAATGGGAAGTCCCAAGAAAATCAAATGGTTGGGCTTATGGATTTGGACGGGCAAATGTGTGGTATGCAAGTGAAGAAGATAGCAGGTTACAAGATTATCTTACGAGATTAGTAAAACAGATTGATGAATATGATGGCGAAAATTGGATTGACAAGTACGCTGAGTAATGAGGTACACATATTATGGGAAACGAATCAGGTGAATGGATTATGCATGGCATGAATTGGGACAACCCGGATTGCATCCATTCTGTAGATGAAGCAATCAAGTATATAAATGAATTTGGCTTTTTACCATTATTTAAGAATGACATAGATGGGTTTTCACTTGAAGAAAGAACTGTTCCAGAGTACTGGTGGAGTGATAATCCGGAGATTGATCCATGGATGTGGCGGGCTATTATAGCAAGGCGGCATGATATCGTCTATGGAAAGTTCTTTGATAAGAAGGCAGGATTTATATCAAAAAATTGGTTTCCTGTATTTGCTAATTATCGTCGGGATGGATATGATTTTGATGCATTATATGATGATGGAAAAGCGCCTAATAAGCATAAAAAGATAATGGTCAATTTTATGGAAGATAATGCTGATTCAGAGATTTATTCCAATGAATTGAAAAAACAAGCTGGATTTGGTAAGGATGGAGAAAAGGGATTTGATGGTGCAATAACGAATCTTATGATGCAGACATATCTGTGCAACTGCGATTTTAAGAAGAGAGTGAATAAGAGAGGTATTGAATACGGATGGGATGTTGCAGTATATTCATCCATTGAGCATATCTATGGATACGATTATGTGACTTCCTGCTACAAGGATAATCCACAGGATTCATGGAAACTTCTTGTAGACTATATGCATGAGATGTTTCCGGATGCAACGGATAAGCAGATAAGGAAAGTGTTAAAATAAAACAGTGCATTTTTGAGGTGAATATATAAATGAATGCAAAAAAATCAGCAGATTATCGCAATCTGATAGAAATTGTAAAAAACAAATATCGTAAAAATCCTATATATGCTAAGAGCCTGACACTTGGCTGGTGTGATTTACGTCAGGGAGAAGATTTGTGTCAGGAAATTAACCTATGGACATATTGGCAAGTATTTGCCGTAGGATATAATAATCAAGGTACTACTGAAATAGAGTATGATATTTCAAGAGAAACGATATTTTTGCATAAAGAAAACGCAGAACTATATCTGTTCATGTGTAATAAATTTAATAATATTGAATCATGAATTGATTTCAGAAGCAGAATTTCGTGATATTCATGTTAGATTTGTTAAGGAAATTAAAAAACTTGATAAGGACGATAAAAAGAATGTTATCTTGTATACTCAGTTGCATTTAATTATTTCTTGTTTGGAGGAAGTGGAATTATGTTTAATAAAGATGATTTGATTATTCCGGTTAATGAATATGTTTCAGCTGTTACAATAAACTTGGATTGTATTGATGTATGCGAAAGCATAGTGGGACAATTGGTTTACTTATATGAATGTGTTAAAAATCAATGTCATTTAGATAAGGTTTTTTATGATGAAAACAGTATATCATATGCGTTCATGCATTGAAAATACTGTTCAGTTAAGAAATGCTGTATTTTTTTGGTGCACTAATGCGTAGAAAGCAGGTGTATGATGAGTTCAAATCATTTTTTTGTGTATGACAAAAAGACAGATTGCATATCTGCCTCATAATGCAGTATAATGGTAACGAGATTTGTGCAACCCGATACATGAAATCCCTATTTCTCTTTGGACGGAGGGGGATAGGATATTTTCGATTGTACCTGACAGGTGTCAGATACTTTTGTATGAGAAGCATGGTCTCTGTTTCGTTACCACCGTGTTTGAGATACGCCCTGCATATGTTTACTGCGATGGCGAAATTAATTTTATAGACGTGTTTGGTATTTTTAGATGTTTTTACCACAGCGTTAGAAGTCACTAATTCACAGAAATTATACAGAATCATACGGGCATTGATTTCCTGAAGGATTCCATCATACTTGCTGCGCCCCAGATTAATCAGGATGCCGTCCGTCTCATGAAGGAGCTTTACGGCATCGACATGGAGAAAAAGCAGTATTCTAAGCTGATATCAAGCATCCCGGAGCCAGACATCTCCATCTCCATGGGTTGTGATGTAGGTTGTCCGTTTATTGGCAGAGCGTTTGATGACAACTGGAAACTTGAAGATCCGACAGGAAAAACGGATGATGATTTCAGGGGGGTTATACAGCAGATCGAGAAGAATATTCTAGAATTAAAGAAAAAATGATTGCAATATAAATTCCAGTTTGTAGGGATGACATGAAAAATGAAGTTTAAGGAACAGAGCTTTCCCTGTTTGCCTATACAAATGATAGAGCAATTCAAGGTTATCACAGGCTCGAACCACTGGATTTCAAGGGAAAAGGTGCGTTCCGCCATTCCCTTGTACAATAGGGGGTGAGTATGTTTTTCGTTGAACAACCGAGCCATATTGAAACCATAGTATTGATGTCAAGGAAATAATCAAACAATCTATAATTCGGCTTGTTTGCTGACTTTTTCTAAATCTAAAATTATATATTTAACCATCAAAAGCACTCGGGTATATCTTATGGAAACATATCCAACGCAAAATTTCGTTCAGGTTGTAACCTTGAATTAAATATTATGAAAACATATATATTTCAAAAGCCATAAAAACTCCGCAACGCCACACATTTAATGTTTTATGCATACCGCAATATAAGGCAACTACTATGACGATAACAAAAAATCTAAACACTATTAGGAAAAATACAGTTTTAAATATCATAATACGGAAGAAAACAAGCTTGTATCATAAGGTACAATGTATTTATTGCAAAAAAAATTAAAATATACAATAATTTTCAGGAAGGTAAAAAATGTATCAAGTAACAGTTACACCTCAATTTCTAAGCGGCAAAGATACTTTTCGACAGGCAGTGCCTGCATTGTCATGGGCAGTTTTAATTTTTGCCACATTTATTTTGATGTGCGTATTTGATTTATATATTCTTGTGATACCGTTTCTGCTTGAATTTATATGTGTAATACCTATGGGAATATGGTCGGTAAAAAGGTCGAAAAAATCAGAAAAGAATCCGCCAAACCAACAATAATAACACTCACAGCAAAAAACGGAGAAATATACAAAGACAATATAAAACTCAACTTATCGTATAGTGTGCCGAAAAACATAGTTTATATAGATAACGGACACAGATCGGGAAAATTTAAATTTTATACTCTCTCTTTTTCTGCGATAATTACAGGAAATGAAGTCAACGGATTTATTGACTTTTGTCTTAAAAATAATGTTAGATTCTTAGTCTAACTTTTTGGGGTCGGCTCATTCATAGCTACATTTCCAAATATTTTTTCTGTTTATATTATAAGAAAAACAAGACCTCATGAGAAGTCTTGTTTTTGTTCATCTGTATATACTTAAAGGTTATAACTGCTTTTTAGTTTTAACTGCTTCTTCCGCCGCTTTATTAAAACTGCCTGCGTCTGTTGCTCTTATAAAAGTTTCAATTTGCGGATTGTACATCAAATCACCACCGATAAACTTTGATATATTTGATATTATAATTTATACGCTATTCTTTTGTCAAACCGACAAAAAGTGTAAATTTTTCGCAGCTTATCTCCAATTGAAAGTTATCAAACCGTAAACATAAATAAATCCTATAAACAGAGGTACAACATATTTAAAAATCGGTTTCATCCACGACTTAATCTTAAGTCCTTTGCCCTCGTTAGCCTCTTTGATAAAGTTATCCCAGCCCCAGCCGAATTTATTGCAACAGAAAAGAGCAAGAACAAGCGAACCCAGCGGAAGAATATTTGTAGATACTATGAAATCCCAGAAATCAAGCCATGTTGTTCCTTCGGAAAACGGTTGAAAATGAAGCACACTAAAACCGAGTGCCGTTGTAAGTGCAAGGACAAATACAACAATTCCGCAAATCAAACTTCCTTTGCGGCGTGACCAACCCGTTAAATCTCTAATCATTGCAAGGATATTTTCACACACACCGAGAACGGTTGACAAAGCCGCAAAAACCATAAACAGGAAAAAGAGAGTTCCCCATATGCGGCCGCCTGCCATATTATTAAACACAGTTGCCATAGTGTCAAATAAAAGACTCGGGCCTGAATTTACTTCAACACCATAAGTAAAGCATGCAGGGAAAATTATTACACCTGCAAGAATGGCAACAAGAGTATCCAAAGAAATTATATTAACAGCCTCGCCCATAAGGGAATGGTCTTTGCCTATGTAACTTCCGAAAATAGCCATTCCGCCCATACCTGTTGACAATGTAAAGAATGCCTGATTCATTGCCGCCACTATAACCGAGCCGTCAATCTTTGAAAAATCGGGTTTGAGGTAAAACGACATTCCCTCTCCTGCGCCTTTCAGCAACAGACTGTTTACCGCCAAAACTACCATCAGCACAAGCAATGCGCACATCATATATTTTGTTACTTTTTCAAGTCCGTTCTGAATATTGAACGAAAGAATTACAAAAGCAATAACTACCGTAACCAGCAGAAAAATAACATTTACAGACGGCTGAGAAATCATAGAATTAAAGCCGAGATCGGCATTATTCCCTATAAGAAAATTGACAAAATAGTAGATAATCCATCCGCACACAACTGTGTAAAACGCCATCAGCGCAAGATTGCCCACAAGGCACACCCAACCAAAGCCGCCCCATTTCTGCCCCGGCTTTTCTAATTTTTTATACATATGAATAGGACTTGTCTGCGCCGCTCTTCCGACGGCAAATTCCATAATCAAAGACGGAATACCGAGTACAATTAAGCAAATTATATATACCAGCATAAAACTTCCGCCGCCGTTTTGCCCGCACATCCACGGAAATTTCCAAACATTTCCGCATCCGATTGCACACCCTGCCGAAAGCATAATAAAGCCAAGTCTGCTTCCAAGTTGTTCACGCTTCATTATAGTAAATCTCCTTTAAAATTAAACACAATATAATTTATAGTATAGCAAAAATTGTATTATTTGTAAAATTGATAATATTATGTTATAATAACGAAAATATCGTTTATAAAGGATAAATAATATGGATACCAATGTATTAAAAACTTTTGTTGCCGTATGCGAATACTCGGGTTTTTCAGCGGCTGCCGATAAACTTGGTTATACACAATCTACGGTTTCTTCACAAATAAAGCAATTGGAAAATGAGCTTGACACTGTTCTTTTTGACAGGTTTTATCACAGAATAAACCTTACAGAGGACGGGCTGATCGTTTTGCAGCACGCAAGAAATATACTCGAATCTCACGAAAAAATGCTTGAAGAACTTAAAACTCCCGAAATAATAAAAGGAAATATCAGACTTGCAATGTCAAGTTCGGTATGTAATCGTTATTTTAAAGATGATTTTCTGAAATTTCGCAAACAGTTTCCCGATATTCATTTGGTTGTATTGGAGAGCGGTACAGAGCAAATGTTTGATATGCTAAGGAAAAACGAAGTTGACTTAATATTTACTTTGGACAGCCATATTTACGATTCGGAGTTTATTATCTGTGCCGAACATAAAGAGAAAGTCCACTTTATAGCCGCCACAGAGCATCCGCTTTTACAGCGAAACGAACTATTGTTAAAAGAAATATGCTCCGAAGATTTTGTGCTTACAGAAAGCAATATGAGCTACCGAAAACTTCTGAATCATGAGCTTGCCACGCAATCGTTGGAAATTCTCCCGATTCTTGAAATCGGCAATCCTCTGCAAATCTGCTCACTCATAGAAAACAGCAAAATGATTTCCTTTCTACCTGATTTTATTACGGAAGACGCATACCGCAACGGATATATTAAACATCTGCCGATTGCGGATTGTGATGTTTCTGTATGGACTCAATTATTAATACACAAAAACAAATGGCGCTCCCCTGCCCTAAACGCATTTATAGATTTTTACAGAGAGGTTATCGGTAAATAAAAACTTCTGATATATTACACAATACAGCTCCCCTATCATTATTACCGTGACAGGAGAGCTGTTGTTTAATTTATAATTAAATTTTATTTTTCTCAACAAACTCGCATTTTTCAACATCAAATACACCTTTTGTGGTTATTCGCAGTGACGGGATTACAGGCAGACTTAAAAATGACAGCGTCATAAACGGGTCTATGCCTTTATCCGCACCGAGGCGGTATGCCTCGGCTTTTGCTTTTTCGAGTTTTTCGTTTACCTTTTCTAAAGGTTCTTCCGACATAAGTCCTGCAACCGGGAGTTCAAGCAATGCCTTAATTTTTCCGTTATCGACAACCGCTATACCGCCTTTGCTGTTTCTGACCGCATTAACGGCAACGGATATATCACTGTCGGTACAGCCTACCGCAATAATATTATGTGAGTCGTGCGCAACGGAAGTTGCAACCGCTCCCGATTTTAAAGAATATCCCTTTACATAGCCGACACCGATGTGGTTCGTATTTTTATGGCGCTCAATGCAGGCAATTTTTAAAATATCGCTATCCACATCAATTTTATCGGCTGTTCCGAGATTATGCGTGAGAAGTTCTCCGCTGACAAGTCCGATAAGACCGAGTTTTCCGTCAACTTTAAAACTGTTTGGCATAACTTCGTTTAGGCAGAATGTATTATGACATTTTTCGATAAGCCTGTCATCTGCGGCAGGGATTTCAAACTCCTTTACCTCACCGTCAAAAATCACTTTACCACGCTTGAAAACAGTTTCCACATTAAAATCCGTCAAATTGTCTACAACAACCATATCGGCAAGATAACCGGGTGCAATTGCTCCCTTATTGTTAAGCGCAAAATATCTTGCGGCATGGTGAGTTGCTGCTTTTAATGTGATTATCGGGTCTGCTCCGTTTTTCAGCGCCTGTTTTACTATGTAATCAATATGTCCTCCATACAGCAAATCACTCGGATGTTTGTCATCAGTGGCAAACATACAGCGTGCATAATATTGCTGATTCAGCAACGGCATAAGCGCCTTTAGATTGTGAGCGGCAGTACCCTCTCTTATCATAATAAACTGACCTTTTCTAAGCTTTTCAAGTGCATTTTTAAATGTTGAACATTCGTGGTCGGAGTAAACACCTGCGGCTATGTAAGCGTTAAGGTCGTTTCCCGAAAGTTCTGGAGCGTGTCCGTCTATTTTTTTATGGTGAGCCTGCGAGGCAACTATTTTTGAAACCACATCATCGTCACCGTTTATCACTCCGACATAGTTCATCATCTCGGCAAGACCGAGGACTTTTTTATGCTCAAAATACGAATCAATATCCTTATAGCCAAGCTCTGCACCGCTCTCGTCAAACTCGGTAGCAGGTACACAGGACGGCAACATAAAATGCACATCAACAGGCAGGTTCTGCGAGCTTTGTATCATATATTCAATGCCGTCAGTTCCCATTACATTTGCTATTTCGTGGGGATCGGTAATAACGGTTGTTGTTCCGTGAGAAACAACCGCTTTTGCAAACTCACTCGGAGTTACCATTGAGCTTTCAAGGTGAATGTGTGCATCTATAAAACCGGGTAAGACAAGTTTGCCTTTTACATCGATTTCGTTTTCTCCCTCATACTCTCCGATACCGGCTATAAGACCGTTTGCTACGGCTATGTCGCCCTGCAAAAATTCATTTGAAAAGACATTGAGATACATTGCGTTTTTCAGTACAAGGTCAGCCTTTTCTCTGCCCGAAGCAACCGCAATGATTCTCTGCTTTACACCTAATCGTCTGTTTATTTTCTCTTCGTATGTTTCTTTCATAAAAGCACCACCTTGCAAAATATTAATCTTTATTTTTTAATAATTATATCATAATAATTTAATATTAAAAGACATTTATACTAATATTTTCTTTTTCTATCTCAATAATCATATCAGAAAAGCCAAAATATTATTACAAACTTGAAAAACGAAAAATCAGAGGTATAATAGTAGTTATGTAAAATGAAAAATATGAAAATGTGTGGGGAAATATGATGGAAAACAGCAAAACCGAACGATTGGCTTATATAGATGTGGCAAGGGGATTTGTAATTATTTTAATGCTGATAGGTCACGCAAATGCACCTGACCCGCTTGTGAAAGCAATTTTCGGCTTTCATATGCCATTCTTCTTTATACTTTCCGGATTTTTATATAATAAAGCAAAATGGTCCGAACTCGGTTTCAAAAAATTCACAGTATCCAAATTTAAAGCTTACATAGTGCCTTACTTTATTTTGGCTTTTTTCAATTTACTCATAAATATACCGATTGAACAAATTAAAGGTCTGAAAGGTCAGGAATTATTTGACTCAACAATGAATCATTTGCAATGGATATTTTACTCTTGGGGCGCAATAGACAAAATGCCTAACTGCACTCCGTTATGGTTTTTGCCGTGTATTTTCATTTGTTGTATTTTCTTTTATTTTCTCAATAAAATAAACAACACAGCCGTACAGACAGTTATCTGTATATTGTCTGTAACACTTGACTATATCTTGTACTTATTTATAAATATTCAATTACCTTGGCACATCAATGTTGCTCTAATCGGTATGGCATTTATGTTCATAGGACTTAAAATCAAAGAATCAAATCTGCTGAAAAATATCACCCACGGTATATCTTTTATATTTTCTATGATAGCTCTCGGTGCATTATGCATAGTAACAAACCCAAGAGTTGACCTCTGCAACAATACACTTAACAACACTTTTCTTACATTTTTGGGTTCAATCACAGTTTCTGTTGCCATACTTTTTATTTGCTATAAATATGTGAATAATTTTACATTTTTAGCATTCTTAGGCAAAAACACCATAATTATTATGGCTTTAAATTACGCAGTAAACAGTTATTCAAACCAAATTTGGAGCAATACTCCTGTACTGCAAAGTATAAGCTATTGTTGGTGGATTATGACAATAGTTGATATTCTTGCCTGCTCGGCGCTGATATTACTCTGGAACGCACTAAAGAAGGGATTTCCCGTATTAAGATTATTGCATATATAATCGCAATTAAAATAAACAAAGCTGACATTGCTAATTTGCATTGCAATGTCAGCTTTGTATTTTATGACAACAAAATTATTTATAAAATTACAGCACATCTTTTATCTCAAAAGCCAAAATGAGTTTAAAGCGTTCCTCAAAGGTCTTAAGGTTATTGCCGAGGATTTTTTTGATTTTAGCAAGCTGATAATTTATTGTATTGCGGTGCACAAATGTTTCTTCCGCCACCTTCTGCACACTGCCGTCATACTTAAGATACAACCGTAAAAAATTCAGATAATCGGTTCCGTTATCTCTGTCGTAAATCTCAAGTTTCCTGAGGTTTTCATTGTATATGCTCTCAAGCAGCGAATTATCGTCTACGGCAAGAATGAGTTTTTTGATTTCAAGTTTTTCATAAAACATCGGACTGATATTTCTGCGTTGAGAAAGTTTGAGCATCTTAAGCACAATCTGATATGTTTTTGACAGCGACTTTATATTACAATCGGTTTTACTGACCGCAATATAAAGTTTATTAACACTCATAAACTTCTCCTGCTCTGCCTGCAACTTTTCAACCAGACTTTCGATTTCCGCATTTGTAAAATTGCTTAGCACATAAAACAGCATATTATCTACCCTCTTCGTCAAGCAATGCCGTTAGTTTTTTCATCATATCCGAAACCGCAATGTGTCTGCCTGTTACGATAAAAGCCTTTCCGCCCATTTCTTTTAAAAGCGGTGCAGCCTCGTTAAGCACGCCTTTGCCGACTACTATGTGATTTGGAACTACAAAATGTGACATTTTAATATCTCCCGTTATTTTAGAATTTTACTATTATAGTATCAAATCAATTCATTGTCAACATATGTAAGAACTTCGTCCATCTTTACCATTTCTTCCCTGATCTGTTCTTCTGTAATGATAAGCGGCGGATTTACAAAGAGCATATTTTCGTGTGAATAAGTCATAAACTTTTTCTTCTTTAACATTCCTACAAGACTGCCCATAATGCCTTTTTCATCCTTGCCGTACGGAACTAACGGTTCTTTTGTTTTCTTGTCCTTTACAAGTTCAATAGCAGAGAACAAACCGATATATCTTACATCGCCTACACAAGGATGTTTCTCTTTCATTTCTTCAAGAATTTCACCGAGCACCTTACCAACCTTGTTTACATTGTCAAGAATGTTAGCCTCGCTGTAGTAGTTTACACAGGCAACACCTGCCGCACAAGCAAGCGGATGACCGCTGTATGTAAGGCCGCAGGAAAGAAGATGATCGTCAAAGTAATCTGCGATTTTCTGCGATACCGCAACACCGCCGAGCGGAACATAGCCGCAGGTAACGCCCTTTGCAAATGATACAATATCTGGAACTACATCAAAATTCTGGAATGCAAACATTTTACCTGTTCTGCACCAACCTGCCATAACCTCATCGCAAATCATCAGAATACCGAACTCATCACAAATCTTTCTTACTCCCGGTAAGTAACCCTTAGGAGGAATAATTACACCGTTTGAACCTGTAATCGTTTCCATAACGATTGCGGCTACACTGTCAGGGCCTTCGTAAATAATCTGCTCTCTCAATTTAGTGAGATAATATTTTGTAGCTGCCTCTTCGGATTCAAATTCAACAGCCTCTCTGTAAACATACGGATCAAAAAATTTTACAAATCCCGGAATACCCGGCTCAAGCGGATATCTTCTCGGCTCGCCCGTAAGGTTGCCTGCGCCGAATGAATAACCGTGATAACTTCTGTAACGGCTGAATACCTTGTTTCTGCCCGTAAACATTCTTGCAATCTTTACTGCGTTTTCGTTTGCGTCTGCACCTGCATTTGTAAAGAATACTTTGCCAAAACTGTCCGGAAGAAGATTAATAATCATTTCCGCAAGTGTTGACTTTGCCTCTGTTGCGTATGACGGACCTACAAAACAAAACTTATCAACCTGTTCTTTAATTGCATCTCCGATAGCTTTGTTACCGTAACCTAAGTTAAGGTTTACAAGCTGTGAAGACATATCTGTATATTTATTACCGTCAAAATCGTAGAAGTAAATTCCCTCTGCCTTTGCAACAGGAATAGGATTTAAGTTACCCTGCTTGCTCCATGACTGAAGTACATATTTCTTATGGTTTTCAACAATTTTTTCAGGTGTCATAATTATCATCCTTTCAAATCATACCCTATCAAATCACAAATGGGACTTCGTGTTCAACGAAGCCCCATTGCTTTGAAATCTCTTTTGTTTATGCCATTATTATACCACGATATTTTATGAGCGCAACACTTTTATGCACAAATTTCTTTGTGCTGCGGCACAAATTGCAAATATAAAGCATCACTTTTTATAGGGAAATCTGTCACAATTCATAATATTTTATAAGTTGCAAACAACTTGTGCATAATATTGTTATCGGATTGTAAATTTAAAATCTAAATTCTTATACTTACTTGACATAAATATATTTAGGTGATAAATTAATATATGATGAAGTTTAATCGGAGGTGAGATTTAATGGACAGTTGCAGTAGTTTTGGTCGAAGTATTCAAACAGGTGTTACGGAAATACTCAATGTAAGGCTGTCTGTTAAATTCTGACTGATGTTTAGCCTTTTGTAAACATAATATTACTTTCTGTTCCACCGAATATTATCCTATACTGCTCAACAATCAATTGTTAAACTGCTGTGGGAATAGCGGTGGTATTTTTATGCCCTTTTGAGGCAAATGGGAGGTAATGATATGACAGAGAAAGCATTAAACAAACCAATGTATGCAGACGAAATCGTAAAGATTTTCAGGAGCGGACTTCCAAAAGACGAGCTTATAGAAAAAATTTCCGACTACCATACAAGCGATATTGCCGACGCTCTTGAAAAAATGACTGCCGACGAAAGAAAAGCGCTCTACCCTGTTCTCGGTGTGGAACTTGTTGCGGAAATATTTTCTTACATTGAAGATTCGGAAGAGTATCTGAAAGAAATTAATTCCGATAAAGTTGCTAATCTGCTTTCGGAAATGGACTCCGACGATGCGGTAGATATTCTTGAAAAGCTCGGCGATGACGACAGAAAAAGAATAGTCGCCTTGCTTGACAACGATGCAAAACAAGATGTACGAATGATTTTATCTTATGACGATGATGAAATCGGCAGTGAAATGACTACCAACTACATCGTTATAAGCAAAAATCTTTCTATAAAAGAAGCCAGGCACGAACTTATCTCGCAGGCAGGTGAAAATGATAACATCAATACAATTTACGCTGTTGACGACAACAACTGTTTTTTCGGCGCTATTGATTTGAAAGATTTAATTGTTGCAAGGAATTATCAAAATCTTGATGACATCATAGTAAAGTCATATCCTTTTGTAACGGCACACGAAAAAATTACGGATTGTATTGAACAATTAAAAGACTATGCAGAGGATTCTATCCCTGTGCTTGATGACGAAAAACATATTCTCGGCGTTATTACCGCCCATGATATTGTTCAGGTTGTGGACGAGGAACTCGGTGAAGATTACGCAAAACTCGGTGGTTTGACCGCAGAAGAAGATTTAAACGAAACCACTTTTCAAAGCACAAAGAAAAGATTGCCTTGGCTAATTATTCTGCTTTTTCTCGGTATGGGAGTATCTTCGGTGGTAGGCATTTTTGAATCGGTGTTAGCCGTTATTCCGATAGTTATATGCTTTCAGTCGCTCATACTTGATATGGCGGGAAATGTAGGCACTCAATCGCTTGCGGTTACAATCCGTGTACTTATGGATGAAAATCTGACAGCGTCAGACAAATTAAAACTCACCGTCAAAGAAATGAAAGTCGGATTTTCAAACGGAATTCTCCTCGGTGTAATGGCAGTGATTTTTGTCGGTTTGTATATTTTCCTTATTAAAGGAAACGATATTGCCTACTCGTTTATTGTATCGGGCTGTGTAGGATTTTCGCTTTTGGCGTCTATGGTAATTTCAAGCCTTATCGGCACACTTGTTCCTATGTTCTTCAACAAAATGAAAATCGACCCTGCCGTAGCGTCAGGCCCATTGATTACAACCATAAACGACCTTGTTGCAGTTGTGACATATTACGGTATGGTATGGCTGCTTTTGATTAACATTTTACATTTAACCTAAATATTTTTACGATAAACAGGCGTGATTTTTTCGCCTGTTTTTGTTTGCGTAAATATTTCACACTACAACTAAACATCTTGTAATTTTACTTTTCTCTTATAAACACAACTGTGCATTTTGTAAAAATTTTTTAAGTAAACATCAGTGTATTTTTCAAAATTTTAGGATTTACTTTTTTATTCTGCTATGCTATAATTCATACGAATTCAAGGATATTGTAGTCCATAATTATTCTTTACAATAAATTTTAACAAAGAAGTGTGAATTATTATGACCGGTTCAAAATCCGTACGAAATCTGACGCAGGGTAAAATATTCAGTCAGATTTTATTTTTTGCCATTCCCGTAATTATAGGAAACCTTTTACAGGAATTATATAATGTAGTTGATACCTTGATAGTGGGGCAAACGCTTGGCGAAATCAAACTTGCGGCGGTAGGCTCTACAAGCTCTCTTAACTTTTTTGCGCTCGGCTTTTTCATAGGTTTATCGGCAGGCTGTTCGGTAATCACCTCTCAACACTTCGGTGCAGGAAATATTAAGCAAATCAAAAAAAGTGTTGCCGCACATATATTAATCGGAATTATATCATCTGCCGTACTTACAGTTGCTTTTGTATTTTTAGTAAATCCGTTTTTGACAATGCTCGGCACTACAAAAGAAACTTTTGATTACGCAAGCCGGTATCTTACAATAATCTACCTCGGCATACCGGCAACTATGCTTTATAATCTTACAGCATCATTGCTCAGATCGGTCGGCGACAGCAAAACTCCGTTGTATTTACTGTTGTTCTCTTCTGTTCTGAATGTCGGACTTGACCTGCTGTTTATAGTAGTATTCAAATGGGATGTTGCAGGTGCGGCAATAGCAACTGTAGTTTCACAATTAATCTCCGCAGTGCTTTGCTGTATTTACATATGTTTTAAAGTTAAACTTCTTTTGCCGACCAAAGAAAGTTTTACAAGTATAGGCAGAATGGTTGCGGACGAACTTAAAGTCGGCTGTCCTATGGGACTTCAAAACTCTGTAATTTCTATAGGTATGATGGTTTTGCAGTATTTTGTAAATCAGTTCGGCTCATATGCGGTTGCAGGATATACTATCGGCAACCGAGTGCAGATGCTTGTTCAAAATCCGATGAACTCAATGAGCATGGTAATTGCTACCTTTGCGGGACAAAATGAGGGCGCAGGAAAATATGACAGAATACGAAAAGGCGTAAACTACTGCCTTATTCTCTGCATAACATACGCAATAGCAGTTGGCGCATTAACAATGTTGTTTGCCACACCGATTACGGGAATATTCACAAGCAACAGCTCTCAGCAAACAATAGATTATTCCGTACAATTCATATTCTGGAACTGCCCGTTTGAATTTACTCTCGGAATGTTGTTCATTTACAGAGGCACAATACAGGGTCTTAAAAACGGCATTATTCCGATGATCGGCTCGCTTATCGAGGTACTTATGAGAATATGTGCACCGGTTATTTTAAGCTCAATAATCGGTTATATATCAATCTGCGTTGCAGGTCCTGCCGCATGGACGGCAAGTATGCTGTTAATGCTTGCGGTTTACTATATAAAAATGAAAGGCTTTAAAAATAAAAAAGCACTTGCATGAAATTAAGGGAACTTTTCAACCGAGAAGTTCCCTTTGATTTTTGTTGACTTTTACATATATAAAAACTAAAATTATTAATGTTGATTTTATGATTACGGAAACAGAACGATTATTTATTCGTGAGCTAACAAAAGATGATTTCAGTGCACTATATTTTGGCAGATTCGGATATAACGCAACACTATCCATATACATTTGATAAAGCAAGAGTAATGAATTGGATTGACAAAAGCATTGAGCGATACAATATTTTCGGCTTTGGCTTGTGGGCAGTTTGCTTAAAAGATAACATTCCCTCCGCCGCTGTCGCTGTGTCATACGGTTGTAAAAAACTTGATGAATTTATTGACAGTGAAAATGAAACAACTGTTGTGTACGGAATCACAAGGACAGAGTGGGAGAAAATTAAAATATAATTTTATACAAAAATTCACTTGATGTATATTGAAAAATATTTTATATGTTGATATAATAAAAATACCGATTGTTGACTAAGCCTTGGCTTTTTCATAAATATTTTAATAAGGAGATTAGTGTTTGACAAAGACTAATACAACTGTAATAGTAGCATAATCGGGAGGTTTGCTACTTTTACCCACAAACCTCCCAAAAGGTTTTTGATTTTACTTTTTGGAGGATTATGCTCTATGAATAGAGAAAACAAGAAAAAATCATATAAAAAAGGTTATTATAAATCACACGCTTGCAACGAAAGTTTTATCTGCAAGGTATGCGGCAGACTTGTTGTACCTAACGGTGCGGGAAGCGACCATCGCAATCATTGCCCTTACTGCCTGTCAAGTCAACATCTTGATATTGAGCCCGGCGATCGTGAGGCAGATTGCGGAGGAACTATGGAACCTGTCGCAGTATGGGTTCGCAAAAACGGCGAATGGGCGATTATTCACCGCTGCAAAATCTGCGGAACATTAAGCTCAAACAGAATTGCCGCTGACGATAACCCGATGAAACTTATGTCTATTGCAATGAAACCCGTATCATCTCCCCCGTTTCCGCTTGAAAAAATTGAGAAAATGACAAAACTTATGGGCGGTGACGGCGAACTTAAGTGGTAATAATCCGATTAAAAAACAAAAGACTCATTGTCAGCAGGCATGGAGTCTGATGTTATTTTTGAACATTTACATATTAAATTATTTTTTGAAAATAATAACACAAGGAGGTTTATATATGTGTACTGCCGCAACATACAAAACAAAAGATTTTTATTTTGGAAGAACTCTTGATTACGAATTTTCTTACGGTGATGAAATTACAATTACACCGAGAAACTATGCCTTTGATTTTCGCCATACAAGCACTTGCAGCTCCCATTATGCAATAATCGGAATGGCTCATATTGCAGGTAATTATCCGCTTTACTATGATGCAATCAACGAAAAAGGGCTTGGAATGGCAGGACTTAACTTTGTCGGAAATGCCGTTTATGCCGAACCTGACGACAGTAAGGAAAATGTGGCGCAATTTGAATTTATACCGTATATTTTAAGCAAATGTGCGAGTGTAAGCGATGCAAAAAACTTGCTTGCAAAAATTAATCTCACAGGCACTCCGTTCAGCGATAAACTTCCGACCGCTGGGCTTCACTGGATAATTGCAGATAAAAACGAATCTATAACCGTTGAATCCGTTGCGGACGGACTTCATATTTACGATAATCCTGTCGGTGTACTCACTAACAATCCACCGTTTGAAACACAGATGTTTCTGCTGAATAATTATATGTCGCTCTCCGCTAAACAACCGCAGAACACATTTGCAAACGGACTTACACTTAATTCGTACAGCCGTGGTATGGGGGCAATCGGATTGCCGGGTGATCTTTCATCTGCATCACGATTTGTGAGAGCTGCATTTACTAAAATGAATTCAATTTCAGGTGAAAGCGAAAACGAAAGTGTAAGCCAATTTTTCCATATTCTCGGCTCTGTAGATCAGCAACGAGGTTGTTGTGAAGTCAGCGAAGGAAAGTATGAAATTACAATTTATACTTCCTGCTGTAATGCCGCAAAGGGAATTTATTACTACACAACCTATAATAATCATCAGATTTCCGCCGTAGATATGCACAGAGAAAATCTTGACGGTACAGAGCTTATACGCTATCCGTTAATTACAGAACAACAAATCAATTTTCAAAACTAAAGCAACAGACCGACACATCAAAATGTATCGGTCTGTACTTTTATTCTGCGTTTTTAAGAGCCTCTTCCATAGGAATTTTTTTAATTTTTCTGAACTGCAACGCACCTACAACAGCATATGCAAGTATGCCTAAAACAAGCATTTGAACATAAACCATAGGGTCAATGTAGAAAGTAAGCCAGCCTGAAAAACTCCTGATAATTTCGGAATATATAGCTTTCATAAACAAATACGAAATCGGCAAGCTGATTATTACCGAAAGAATGGCTACAATCGCTGTTGACATAATATAAAGTCTTGTGATTTCTCCGTTCTGATAGCCGAGTATTTTTACTATCGAAACGGAATTTGCATTCTTTTCGATTATAACTTTAGAAAGCAGGTAAACAAGCAACATATAAAGGACAACGGAAAATACTACAATTATAGGAATCATTCCGCCCATTGAATCTGTCATTTGGTCGGAAACAACAGTCAAATCCTTTTGAGTAATTTTGCTTGCAATGTACTTATCATCAATATCGGTTATTTCATTATCCGAAAAATATCCGCTGAAATAATCATCGCTTTTTTCAAATTCGTTTCTGAAATTTTCTATATCTGTAAAGACTGCAAGTGATGCGGGATATTTATATGTACCGCTTATTGTCAGTCGATAAGTTTTATCATCATACTTTGTCTTTAAGTCAAGATTATCTCCGACTTTTAATCCGAATTTTTCCAATACACCCTCGGATACAAAAACAGAATTTCTGTCAACAAAACCTGCTTTTACATAGTCCGAATCCTTATCCACACCATACACGGTAATTTCATCCGAATTGTCCGAATTTTCAAAATCGGTTTCGAGTGTGGTTACAGCGTACTTTTCCGCTCCCTTAGTATCTGTTTCAACAGGAACTTTTAAAACATACTGATAATTACAAATCATATTATCGATTACTTCTGTCTTAAAATTATTTACCAATGGTGTTAATAAAAGACTGAACATTAAAATAAAGTTCGAGAATAAAATACCTATAAACATAACAATGTAGCCGGATTTATTTTGAAAAATCACACGAAGTCTGAATTTTGTCATAAATTTAAAATCAGGTAACTTCACAACCTTTTTCTTCTCTTTTTTGCTAAGGTCATGACGCAAAAATTTAAGAGGTGAAAGCGAAAGCTTTTTGCTGAGAATAAATATATTGACAAGTACCATAATTATACAAGGCACAACGGTTGTTATAAAGAAAGCATATGCATTCCACAATGTAACATACGGTCCAAGGCTGTAACTTCCGTAATAAATATCTGCTATAACATTTTTAAATATCGAATATCCGAGAATATTACCGAGTACCGCACCGATAAGAGTAACAATTACAGGCAAAACAAGATAATGTCTTAATAATTCGCCTCTTGTATAGCCTGATGCTCTGAGTGTACCGATAACAGCAGACTCTTTTTCAATAGTATTTGAAGTAGTAACTGCAAATACAAATGCCATAATAGCAATAACGATATATAAAAGAGTTATCATCATAGATGTATCCGAACCGATATCATCACCCGAAAAATTGATTGCCTGATTATCGGGTTCGGCAATAAAATTTTTGAGCTCTGCATTTTTTGCAATCAATTCTTTTATATCGGTATTTTTATCGTGCTTTTCCTGCTCTGAATATGAAGCATCGTTAAAAGTGTAGGAATAGCAATAGTTTAAATTTTTATCGGAAATTTTGTCAAAAGCATTATCTGTTACAGTTGCAACAGTAAAGTTTTGAGCGTCAAACATCATATCTGTATTACTTTTAAACAATGATGTGTAATCGGAAAAAGCAACATAACCGCTGACTTTGTATTCCTTGCCGTCAAGCGTTACTTTATCGCCGATTTTTATATCATTATTTTCGCTGAACAATCTGTCAAGTGCAATTTCATTGTCTGTCTTTGGAAATTCTCCGTCAAAAAGTTCTATCTTATCTACATCATTTCTCATTTTATAAATTCTGTATGTAGTGCTTTTATAGGTTTCTTCTTTATAAAAATTATCATAAAGCGTTAAATCTTCATCTTCAAGTTTTGTTTTAAGGTCATCGGTCATCTTGCTTTCAAGAACAAAATTACCGTCCTCTATATTATTTTTATCAAAACTTTCGTCAAAAGCGGTTTTCATACTTGTACCGGCAACCAAAAAGCCTGATACAACTCCGATTGTAGCCACCAAGAATATAAAAATAACAATATACTTTCCGATATCTCCCTTAAGTTCTCGTGGCAGTCGCTTATTAAGCGGATTCTTCATAAATTCATCTCCTTACCAATCAAGCTCTTCGGCATTAACTTTTTCGGTATTTTCATATTCTTTACGAATATTTCCGTCCCTGAGTTTGATAACCTTATCTGCCATCAATTTGATAGCGTCGTTATGAGTTACGATAATTACGGTGTTTCCGTACTTTTGATTAATGGTTTCGATAAGTTTTAAAATATCCTTTGAAGTTTTATAATCAAGCGCACCTGTCGGCTCATCACAGAGTAAAATATCGGGATTCTTTACAATTGCTCTGCCTATTGATGTTCTCTGCTGCTGACCGCCCGAAAGCTGACTCGGAACTTTATCCTTGTGTTCCCACAAACCGAGAGTATGCAAAAGTTCATCTGTATCAAGAGGATTTTTGCTTAAAAATGCTCCTACCTCTATATTTTCTTTTACAGTAAGATTCGGAATTAAATTATAGAACTGAAATACATAACCGAGATGATTTCTTCTGTAAAGCGAAAGCTGCTTTTCGTTCATATCTTCGATTTTACTGCCGTCAATGGAAATGCTGCCGCCATCGGCTTTTTCTATACCGCCGATAATGTTGAGCAAGGTTGACTTACCCGAACCTGACGGGCCGAGCAAAACGCAAATCTTGCCTTTCTCAACTCCGGTGGTAATACCTTTTAATACCTTTGTACGATTTTCACCTGTACCGTAATACTTTTCTATACTCTTAATTTCAAGAAACATAAACTACCTCCTGCTATTTATATGAATATATGTTTATTTGTTCATATGTTCAATAATAAGAATTCAACACACAAAGCAAATATTGTCAAGTAAAAAATAAATAAAAGTTATTTTAAAAATTCATTTAGTTAGTTTTAACTAACCCAAGTCGTTAAAATTATCTGCTGTGTATGCATTTTGCCGACGCAGCAGACTGTTTTAGATTTTCTCTGTCTTCATAGGAATATATCCTGCGTTTATTACAATATCTCTCAATTCTTTTTCGGCAATTTCCTGCTTTGTTCTCACATAAGCGGAATTTTCCGAAAGTTTTACCTTTGCAAGATAATTTTCTTTTGAGTTAAAAGCATTTTCCACTCGCATTGCACAGTTTTTGCAAGTCATACCGTCGATTTTTATTTTGTATTCAAAGCTGTAATTATTCACATTACTGTCCTGCGGCTTAACTTTTTTTATGCTGTCGCCGCCTGTACCGCAGCAACCGCTTTTAAGGTTTTTGATGTATTTTAAAACACCGATTACACATATAACAGCGATAACCGCACAAACAATAATTGTAGAAATAATAGATTCCATAATAACAGCCCCTTGTAAGTTAGTTTCTTCTAACCTTAGTATATCACTCTGCTTTTTCCTTGTCAAATAAAAATATTGTCTTAAAACAGTTCTGTTTTTGTTAAATATAAAAAACTCTTATTTAAGATTTCGAGTAAAGTTTTGCAAATTAGAGGTAACAAAATTCTTCCCGAAAAAATTATAAAATTCAACTTAAATTATGTGCTAAACTATAAATTACCCCAACTTTTTATAAAAAGACTTATCAAAAAACTGCACCCTGTCATATGACAAGATGCAGTTTCTGTTAAAATCAGATAGTAATAATTCCGCATTGAGTAAGAATTGATGTTACAAGAATAATGATAAGGCAAATCGGAGCGACATATTTAATTATTACATTAAACAAACCTTTTCTTTTGAAAGCTTCGCCGTTGCGTGTAACTTCATCTGTAATAGCCTTTGGTTTGATAACCCAACCTATAAGAATACAGGTGAAGAACGCTACAATCGGCATAAGAATACTGTTGCTGAAGAAATCGAAGAATGTCAGAATATCCATTCCGAAAATTTTAAAATCAGACCAGATTCCGTTTCCGAGTGATGACGGAATACCCATCAACAAGCAAAGTCCGATTACGATAAGACAACCAACACATCTGTTTACATGGAATTTGTCCATAAGTGAGGAAACTATAGCTTCCATAATTGAAATGGCACTTGTGATTGCCGCAAAGAATACGAGAATAAAGAACAACAGAGCAACAACATCGCCGCCGGGCATTTGGTCAAATACTTTTGGAAGAGTCATAAACATAAGACCCGGGCCGCTTTTTGAAAGACCTGCCTCACCGCTGAATACATAAACGGCAGGAATAATCATAAGACCTGCAAGAAGTGCAACGGCAGAGTCAAAAATTTCAATTTGGTTTACAGATTTGGTAAGGTTGATTTCATTCTTTGTGTATGAACCGTAGGTAACCATAATACCCATTGCAAGGCTCATTGAGTAGAAAAGCTGTCCCAAAGCACCTGCAACCGTCATTAAGGAGAATTTGCTGAAATCCGGTACAAGGTAGTAGGCAACGCCGTCAAGCGCACCCGGAAGTGTCAGTGCATAAACCGAAATTCCGATTGTAAGAATAATGAGCATAGGCATCAGAAATTTACTGATTTTTTCAATGCCGTTTTTAACACCTATCAAAATTACGCATACGCTTAATCCCATAAATATAAGAAAGAATACAAGCGGTGACCACGGATTACCGATAAAGTCGGAAAAATAATTATCTCCTGCCGCTTGTGTAGCAAGACCTTGTGCATATACTGTAACATACTTTGTTACCCAACCGCCGATTACGCAATAGTAAGGGCAGATTATGATAGGAACTATAACTGCAAGTACGCCCAAAAAGCCGAATTTGCTGTTGAGCTTTTTATAGGCAAGTACAGGGCTTAACTTTGTTTTTCTTCCGATAGCAATTTCAGCGGTAAGCATTGCAAAACCGAAGGTTACGGCTAATATAAGGTAAACCAAAATAAAAATACCGCCGCCGTACTGTGCGGCAAGATAGGGGAATCGCCAGATGTTTCCGAGGCCTACTGCACTGCCTGCCGCAGCAAATACAAATCCCAGGCCACCGGAAAAGTTACTTCTTTTCTTTTCCATAATAGTATATCCCTCATTTAAGAAATTTTTAATTGATTATACCATAATTCTACAAATAAAACAATACATAATTAATATTAATTTTTTTAAAAACAAAATATAAAAAAATTGACAGGCAAAGACTATGGTAAATCTGTTGTCTGTCGGTTAAAGTCAGCTGTTTAATTTTTGTTTGTAATTTTTATATCGTACAATAAAGTATATAATACACTCTATGCATACAAAGACAGTAAATATAATTGAAAGATCTGCAATTATACCGAATGCGACAATTGCAAATACCGATCCATAGTTTTTAACTGATTCTTTTACCATTGTAATTTGGTTTTGTACCCATATCCATATAAAAATACTGCTTAGTATATTTGATAAAGTCAGACCGGCTATACAAATACAAAAGTTTTTATATTCCTTTATCAGCACTCCGAAAATAATTGGTATGATAATTTGAACAAACCACATTATTATGGTAAAATATCCGCCTGTATTAATAGGAATATATATACTGAAAATTGATAATGAAAGTATAATACATATGATGAGTTTTATTTTGTTATCTTTAATTATTTCCTTATCCATTGTTTTAATTATTCCTTTATTTCCGTAAAAGGTATGTTATGCTCGGTTGCATATTGTTCTGCATATGAGCCTTTTATTCCATAAATTGTGAGCTTATCGCAACCTTCAAAAGCTGTGTCATCTATTTCTACACAATTGTTATAAATCACGATTTTTTCTAAAGACTCGCATCCTTCAAATGCATAAGAAGCAATTTTTTCAATACTTTTTGGCAAAGAAATCTCTCCCAGTGCTGTACAATGCGAAAACATACCCATAGAAATTGTTTTTAGTCCCTCGCCAAACTTTACATCAGTTAAGTAAACACAGCTTGACAATGCAAATTGCCCAACATTGCAAAGCGTATTTGGAAACTCAATACATTGAATTGAAGACCAATTAAAAACCTGTGAATCTAGCATTTCCAATTTTGATGGCAATACGACCGTTTTGATACTTTCATTATTCTCAAACATTCCTCTTGTTGTTTCTCCGTAAATAAAAGTATAATGATACCTGCCTATCCCTATAACAGGATATCCGTCTATTTCATCAGGTAGAATAACAATCGCATCATCTTTATTAACCGTTTTTTCAATAAGTACCGCTTTTCCATCTTTTAATGTATAATTATATCCGCTTGTTATATAATATTCAAAACCTTGTTTTGTTGTTTCTTTTCTCGTACAGCCACAAAGTAGTAACAGAATAGATATCTGAATACATATAAAAACATAAAATATTTTTCTCATAATGTCTCACCTTAGGTCAAATAAAATTTATCCGTTGTACAGCTATTTACTAGTTTGTAGGCTAATATATTGTATCTAATTCTTCAAAAGGTATATTGTGTTCATTTGCATATTGTTCTGCATATGAGCCTTTTATTCCATAGATTGTGAGCTTATCACAGCCTTCAAAGGCATTATCAGCAATATACTCAATTTTATCATAGATAGTAATTTTCTCCAACAAAGTGCAATTTTCAAAAGCTCTCGAATAAATATGTGAAATATTTCTGGACAAAAACAATTGTTTTAAGGATGTACAATCACTAAATGTATAATCTTCTATAATTCTAATATTATCAGGAATATTTATGCTATTTAAAGATGTGCATCCATCAAAAGCACCGGACGCGATACCTCTAATAGTAATATTATCCGGAATTACAAGAGTCTCTAATGAAGAACAGCCTTCAAATGATAAACTTTCAATTTTTTTCACATCACCATTAAAATTAACATTTTTCAGGCTTTCACAATTAATAATAGAGAATTGTTTTATGGTACTTGGAAGTTGAATGCTTTCTAATGAAATACAATGGTCAAAACATCTGTTAAATATATACTCTATCCCTTCAGAAACAACAATCTCTTTTACTATATCGTTATCCTCAAACATTCCTTTCCTTTCTGCTCCCCACAAATTGTATCCTGTAACATATCCGCCTAAAGCATTTACTTTATGGAAAAATATTGTTGAAGGAATTACAACTTTCTCTGACGGGTAGTTTATCTTTACAATTGTTGCCGATTTATTTGTATATCCATCGGTTTCATATGTGTACCCAAACCACCAATGTTCACTTGAAAAGATTTGCAACAATATAAATATCACTAACACTACGCACAATATCCCGATAGGTAGTTTATATTTTTTTATTTTTTTCATCATATCACCTTGGTAAAATATAATAATATCAGCGAAATAAGCAAGATATTGCATATTCCGCTGATTTCAACAAACTACTGCTTTCTAGTCTGTAGGCTCATATGTTGTATCTAATTCTTCAAAAGGTATATTGTGTTCGGTTGCATATTGTTCTGCATATGAACCTTTTATTCCGTAAATTGTGAGCTTATCGCAACCTTCAAAAGCGTTATCTTCAATATATTCTACCTTATCGTAAATGATAATTTTCTCCAACAAGGTGCAATTTTCAAAAGCACCCCATTCAATGCTCTTAATATTTTTAGACAAAACTAACTGTTTTAAGGATATGCAATTACTAAATGTATATCGTTGTATTTCAGTAATATTATCGGGAATATTTATACTTTTTAGTGATGTGCAACCGGAAAAAGCACCGTATGCTATACCACTATCAGCAATATTATCCGGAATTACAAGCGTTTCTAATGAAGAACAGCCTGAAAATGATAAACTTTCAATTTCTTTTACATCACCATTAAAATTAACATTTTTCAGACTTTCACAATTCGTAAAAGAGAATTGTTTTATAGTACTTGGGAGTTGTATGCTTTCTAATGAAATACAATGGTCAAAACATCTGTTAAATATATACTCTATCCCTTCAGAAACAACAATCTCTTTTACTATATCGTTATCCTCAAACATTCCTTTCCTTTCTGCTCCCCACAAATTGTATCCTGTAACATATCCGCCTAAAGCATTTACTTTATGGAAAAATATTGTTGAAGGAATTACAACTTTCTCTGACGGGTAGTTTATCTTTACAATTGTTGCCGATTTATTTGTATATCCATCGGTTTCATATGTGTACCCAAACCACCAATGTTCACTTGAAAAGATTTGCAACAATATAAATATCACTAACACTACGCACAATATCCCGATAGGTAGTTTATATTTTTTTATTTTTTTCATCATATCACCTTGGTAAAATAAATATTATAAAAATAATATCAGTTATATTTGTATCATAATACCCTTTACAGCGTAATCCGTATTGCAAGATTCTCACCATATTATTATTGTTTGTCTTATTAATTTCAAATGTCGGACTTGCTTCCTTCGTCTGCGAACCAAAAGTTCCGGTAATTTTAGACTCTGTAAATCCTAGTTCAATCTGAAACGCTTTTACTAATGTAATAAAAGTTGTTGAATATGACACTCCATCAACATCAATGGGTGTATATCCTGCTCTGCCCGAATATGTATTATTTAGCCATGTCTGTGCATCAATAACATTCTGATTTCCAGCTCCGACCTCTGAGTCTTCAACAACAGCCGCATTAGTTGTTATCGGAAAACTAAAAAATATACTAGTAAATATTAATATGGATAATGTGAAACTTAAATTTTTTTTGATTTTCTCAACATAATTATTCCACCCCTCCTGCAAATTCATTATATTAAATAGTATTCTAAATAAATTAAGCTCTCACTACAAAATAATAATTATTAAAACTTTAAGACAACTAAATACTTCATTAGCCTTGAATGAAGCAAACACAATCAAGCCAAATTTGAATTATTACAAATTAGATAAATCATCAAAAACAGATCGATCAATAGATTCATCAACAACAAATTCAGATGTAGTTAAAAGAATGGATAAATCGCCATTTTCATCATAACCTTCTAGGGCTAATAACGCTCCTATCTCCTTATCTACCCACATTTCAAATTTTTGAGTCTTTATTTTTTCAGAATAATCACCATCTATTTCACCTGAAATTACAAAGCACTCTCTGTCTAAAACTTCATCTATTTTGTCTATATTCCATTTTTTAAAGTCTGATAAAAAACCAAAAGCAAATGCTTGTGAAAAATATTGCGTATTCGACATTGGTAATTGAGGAAGATTATTTCTATAATAATAACAGTCTTCACTCTCTTCGGGTAAATATTTGATTCTTTTCTTTGAGTCAACTAAGGATACAAAATCCAATTTCTTGCTTGACTCAATATCAACCGGCAATTTCTCATAAATATTATTCTCATTTTCGGATTTTATCTCTTTCGCAGAAATATTAATTCGATCATTTATAATTCTTTCTTCAATAGATTTATTTTGAATGCTATTTATGCTTTTGTTTTTTTGCTTCTGTATATCAGCGTCAACTTTTATATTTTCTGCATCACCATTTACATTGGCAGAGTATTTTCCATCAAATGAGCAACTTGATATTAATTCCCCATTTTCGTTATATATCAATTCTTTTGATTTCGGATTTTCACCCTGCTGAATACAATATGTGGAATAATATGAGTAACCTGTCGAAGGAATATGATAGTAGGTAGCCTGTAATGAGTTAAAATAATCAATTGAATTCAACATTCTATCATAAATATAAGATTTGTTCGTTTCACTATTAATACTGTCGCTACTTCTAACATTAGATATGCTATTAACTCTATTGATACTCGTTGATATGTTCAACTTTATATCAGTTCTCCTATCGTCCTCACTAAAACCATTAGCTTCATAAACTTGTTGAATTATATCTTCTGATGTTACTGAAGGTATTTCAACTATCTTTTCTTCTATTGATTTTTCTGTAATATTCTCGATTTTATTTGAATTATCTACAATAGCCGATGCAACATAGACTATACAGCCAATAATTAGAGTAAATACAAATATAATTGATATTATAATCTTTTTCATTAGTAACCCTCCCAGTTTATTTCGTTGAAACATATTTTGTATATGTATATAACATTAATATTTTTCTTAACGCTTCAGATAAAAATAGTTCTTGCTACACATCTAAAACAAAGCAACTCCATTTGATTCCATATTTTGAAATATATTTTTTATAAATAGATTTTAACATTTTACTTGTTAAACAAACATCGCCATAGACTTTATCTTCATGTGCATATTGAATATCATCTATAACATAATAAAGTTTTTTATCTGTATCATATCCGGTAATTATAAACCAATGCGGCCAATCCTTTTCCATGTACTGTTCGGAATAAAACAATGATATTAGATTTCCGCCCAAAACAGTCACATAACCCTTGTTAATGTAATTCTGAATATTTTTTGAAAAGTTATTTTTATGAATATGCTTAATTTCTAATTTTAATAGTCTTTTGCTTAGTTCAATTATTTTTTCACGAGAATCCACACCGATTTGTAAGAAGTAAAACTGGTATATTTTTGACAAAATAATAAATAAATCACCATAATATCCATTTTTATGATTTAGTTGATTAGCAACAGCACTTTCAAAACAAGATACTTTATCTAACGAATATTTAATTGTGCTATCTAAGGAAATTCTTTTTTTCATACAGCTGCCCTCAAAACTTATTACAATTAATTATTAATTTTTATGGCAACTAATATGTCACAACATTGCCCATAATTCACTTTCGGTAAAATATTTTCTGTGTCAAATGTTAACTAGAAAACTCTCGAATAACACTTATATTTTTGTCTGCTATAGTTACTATTATTTATAAACTACAAATACGAACCATCTATGCGTTCAACAAAAAAACAAATCCAATTATCGTTCTCTTTTTATAAAAAATATATCATATATTGTTTCTTATTACTAGATGACATTTGTCATTATTTTTCATACTTAATGCAAAAAGACTCATTTTCACAAAATGAAAATGAGCCCAAATCTATATTTAATAATCTATTTATGACCAACTATATATAATCATTTTTTACTGCATAAACAGCAAGTTGAGTTCTGTCTTTTAAATTAAGTTTTAAAAGAAGTGCAGAAATATTGTTTCGCACAGTTCCATCCGATAAAAACATAGTTTTAGCAATTTCTTTGTTGCTAAGTCCTTTTGCCACATTGACAAGCAATTCGGTTTCTCTGTTTGTAAGTTTTACTGTGTGAGTATTATTTTTAACAAGTTTTTCTTTCAAGCTGTCAAAAACAGTTTTTCCAAAAACATTTATATCGAGCATTGTGCTTTTTATAGCATTAACTATTTTTGTTTCGTCTACATTTTTGAGCACATATCCGTCTGCTCCGCTTGTCAACGCTTTGCTTACTGTGGCTTTATCGTCAAATGTGGTTAGTACAAGCACTTTAATATTCGGAAAGTCCTGCTTTATTTTATAAGTAGCACTTGAGCCGTCACAATAAGGCATTTGCATATCCATAAGTACAATGTCGGGCTTTTCTGTTTTGCATAAATCATATGCCGAATTTCCGTTACTTGCAAGACCGCATACTTTTATATCTTTGTCCTGTTCAATAATTATCTTTAAACCGTTTCTGAAAATTTCATCATCGTCTGCAATTATAACATTAATCATAATTTATCACCTCCACGGGAATATATGCCTTTACGGAAAATCCGTTACCGGGTAATGAAGAAAACTCAATATTTCCGCCGGTAGAATTAATCTTTTCTTTAATTCCTTTAAGTCCGAAATCAGGAACAATTTTATCACAGCCTGTACCGTCGTCAATTATATAAAGTCTGATACAATTCTCTGAAAATTTAAGTATAACTTCAATTTTGTTTGCATTTCCGTGTCTGATTGAATTGGTGACAGCCTCACGAACAACGCTGAAAATTGTGTCGGATGCAAAACCGTGATATGATTTTTCTTCGCCCATTTCAGTAAATTCAATACAGCTGTTTCCTGAATTGTAATTACATATAAAATCTTGTATTCTGGCAGAAATGCTTGATTTTGTATCTGTTTTAATGCCGACAACGCATTTTCTTACATCATTAAGTAATAATTCGGAGGCTTGCAAAGCCTTTTTTGTATTTTCATTAGAATTGTTTTTGTCAATCAGCGACAGCTTTAGTAATGTCATAATTGAAACAAGGCTGTGACCGACAGAATCGTGAAGTTCCTGTGCAATCCTTGTCTGTTCTTTTTCAACGGCAAGTCGCTTTTCTATTACATTCATCTTAGCAAGCTGTGTATTTGCTTTTGTAAGTTCTTGATTTTTTTCTGACAGTTTTTTATTCAGCATATAATATGTACTTACATCATAAAAAACAAATATTTCGGATACAGTTCTTTTTTCGTTGCAAACGGGCATTTTGCTGATTTCAAAGTATTTGTTTTCCGAAACGGAAACATCTAATGAACCTGAGTTTTTATTCAGTAAATCGCTGAATTTTGAAATATCGCTGTTTGTGATTTCCGCAATACGCATAAATGCTGTAATACAATCTTTATGTAAAATACTGTCATCAAAATTAAAGGCTTTTTTTACTGCGTCATTAATATAGGTAATTTTATGTTTTTGATTTGTAACAATTATTCCTTCGTTTATTGAGCTCATAAGATATTTTACGGTAAGCGGGGGAATGGTAATAAATTCGTATTTATAAACAGCTAAAAATATCAGTAAAGAAGTTATTGAAAAAGATACAGGAGTAAAATCATATCTTATTGAAAAAACATCAAGCAAAGAAATTAAGTTGAAAGTAATGGGAATTATTGCCGAAAGCGAAATCAAAAGTATCTGCGGGAAATTCTCTTTAAAAGATTTAATATTTTTTCCTACCATTAAACAAACGGATATTATCAGCAACAAGTAATTATATGCAACCGTTATGTAAAATCCGTTTCCGCCGATTACTTCGTTGCTCTGATAACTTTCAAAAAATAAATGAAAAATAGGATCTGTGATTTTTAGTAAAAATAGAATTGTTGACGGAAGAAATACGGCTGATTTAAAAATTTTACTTTTTACTGTAGCGGCTTTTGTGTAATGCAAAGCAAAAATCAAAAACACAGTTCCTATAGTGCATACAGAGAAGTAGCCGATATTGCTGAGAATTATTTTTACCGAAAGGTTTGTGGTGAAAATGTCAAAAATATGGCATACTATCCAGTTTATAATTAAAATCTGACAGGCGGTAAAATATCGTGACATCTTTTGACTGTATGAATTTTGTATAAATACAACGGTACTTATAATCGTTAGGCTTAAAGAAACAAGGTTTAAACCAAGGGTAAGTAATGTGTCCATAATAACTCCCTGATACTCTGTAATTTTTTAAATTATAACACGCATAAAATTGAATGGCAACAAAAATTAACCGAATAAAAACAAGCGACAGCATAAACTAACTGTCGCTTAAAAATTTGATTTATATTATGAATGTCGATATTAATCAATAAATTTGATTCTTACACAATATTAAAAATCCCAGTCGGGAACATATTTACGGTCGGCAGAGTCAAGTTCTTGTGTAAATCCGTCAAAGCCGAGCATCATATAGTAATCTTTTACTTTCTGATATTCCCGCCTTGTAATTTTACGGTTAATCTTTTCATATTTATTAGCGTTGCCCATGGGGATATACTGCCCCATGAGGCTGACAAGAATCTGATTGCCATAGTTTTTCTTGAGAATATCAAGAACTTCCATACTGTTCTTTGTGTGTGACGGAAGAATAAGATGTCTTACTATTATGCCTTTCTGCATCATCTGTCGGTCATCAAACTGTGGAAACCCAACCTGAAACAGCATTTCTTTAATTGCTACAGTTGCAGTTTCTACATAGTTTGGTGCGAGTGAATACTTAAGTGCAAGCTCATTATTGCTGTATTTGAAATCAGGAAGATAGATGTCAACTATTCCGTCAAGCATATTTAAGATTTTAGGACTTGTATAACCACTGCAATTATACACAATCGGTATTTTCGGTTTGTAAATTTCAAAACTTTTTACAACTGCAGGCGCAAAATGATCAGCTGTAACAAGATTGATGTTATGAACATTCTGCTCTTCAAGTCGTTTATAACAGTCGGCAAGCTCCTGCGGTGTAATTTCTCTGCCTCTGTGTAAAGAAGAAATTTCGTAATTTTGGCAGTAAACACAACCGAGAGTACAACCGCTGAAAAAAATTGTACCGCTGCCGTTTGCTCCGCTGATGCAAGGCTCTTCGCCAAAATGAGGTGCAACTCTCGCTATTACGGGATTTGTTCCCATTCGGCAAAAGCCGCCGCCGCTTGATTTACTTCTTTTTGCATTGCATTTTCTTGGGCATAAATTGCATATCACTGATATCACCCTAATAAGTTATGATATAAGTATAACACATCTGCAAGAAAATAGCTATATTAATATGTTTTGAAATCAGTTAAAAAATCTTCTACTATATCGTCAATGTGACATTCCTCAATATCAAGTGAATTGCAAAGAATAACAAGTTTCTTTATCTCCTCCGCATTATCGGACAGATTGGCATATTGCCTGACAGTTCGCTCTTTGTCAATTACATCAATACCGTAGGTAATATTAGCATTGTTAGAATAAGTATTAATTCTGAACAGTAACATAAAATAAAAGTAACCTTTCTTTGTGATTACTAATCACCCTTAAGCAAGATAATACATCGTTTTACGATAAAAGTCAAGGCAAATACGCACAAAAGTATAGGTATATATTTATCTTTGTATATTTAAACAAAATACAATTTTGTTTTTTATGTAGATTTATTGTAAATTTTTTGTCATTTTTCAGATACAGAAATAAACAAAAAAGTATAGATTTGTAACCACAAAAAATATCATTGACGATTATTATAGTTAAAATGCTATACAAATTTGTTAATTACATAAATAATGTTCGGAACAAATGTTTGAAATGTGTTGACTTAGTGAACGCTGTCATATATAATTAAATCAGTTCTGTATTTATTGTTTCTGTGCCGTGTTAAATGCAACGATATTTCTTGCGTATAGAACAAGAAAATACTTATTTCCGTTAAATCTGTATTTTCGGCTGATATGCAGCTTATTACTGATTTTGACTGATTTTTTGGATAGAAAACAATTTTGTTAATTATGCACAATAAGCACAGTAAAACTTTGTTTTAATGTGCTTATTTATTTTCTGTAAAAGAAATTAAAGCTTTGCAAAATTTGCTAAAATCTAATTACTGATACATAAGGTAAATTGAAAAAAGGAGAGAAAGAAATGTTTTTAAAAAGGACGCTTGCAGTTTTACTTAGCGCTACAATGCTCTTTGGTATGACATCGTTGTCAACAACAGCGGCAACCACAGATACAGAAGCAGTGTCGGCAGGTAATTACTACAATGCAAGTTATCTTGAAAATTATGCAAGCAATGCTTACAACGAACAGAATCTCGGTGCAAACTACAGCAAAAGCTCAACAGAGTTTAAGGTATGGTCACCGGAGGCATCTGCCGTAAAGGTTAAACTCTATGCAACAGGTTCCGATTCCGAATCAGGTGCAGCTGTTCTCGGCACTTATAACCTTAAAAAGAACAGCTCTACAGGTATGTGGTCGGTTACTGTAAACGGTGACCTTAAGAACACATACTATACTTATCTTGTTACCGTAAACGGTACAACAAATGAAACACAGGATGTTTATTCAAAAGCAACAGGTGTAAACGGTAACCGTTCAATGGTTGTTGACCTTGATTCAACAGATCCTGACGGTTGGGACAGCGATAACCATGTTCTTTTCAACAATGCACAGGAGGCAGTTGTATGGGAAGTTCATGTTCGTGACTTCTCAATTTCGGACACTTCGGGCGTCAGTGATGACAATAAAGGTAAATACCTCGCATTTACCGAGGGCGGCACAAAGATTAATTCGGATACAAGCGCAAGCTCTGTATCAACTGCTGCAGATTATCTTGTAAAGTCGGGTATTAACTGCGTTCAGCTAATGCCTGTATATGATTTCGGTTCTGTTGATGAAACAATCACAGGTTCGGCAACAAACAGAAACTGGGGTTATGACCCTGTAAACTACAATGTTCCCGAGGGTTCATATTCTTCTAACCCATATGACGGTAATGTTAGAATCACTGAATTTAAGCAGATGATTCAGGCACTTCATGACAGAGGTATTTCCGTTGTAATGGATGTTGTTTACAACCATACATATGTAACAGAGGGTTCATGTTTTACAGATACAGTTCCTAACTACTATTACAGAAAAACAAGTTCAAGCGTTTATTCAAACGGTTCGGGCTGCGGTAACGAAACTGCATCCGATAAACTTATGTACAGAAAGTATATGATCGACTCAATTCTCTATTGGGCAAGCGAGTACCACATTGACGGTTTCCGTTTTGACCTTATGGGAATTCACGACATTGCTACTATGAATCAGATTCGTTCAAGTCTTGATAACCTTTATTCGGACGGTTCGGGTAAGAAGATTCTTATGTACGGTGAGCCTTGGACAGGCGGTTCAACCGCAATCAGCGACGGTTGTTATCAGAGCAAAGCTTCTCAGCTTGATGCAAGAGTAGGTATGTTCTGCGACTCATACCGTGATGCTATTAAGGGTGGTACAAACGATGCATCAACCGGTTTTATTCAGGGTAATAATGGTAAAACTTACACAGTTGTAAACGGTGTAAAGGGTCAGTGCTTCGGTGCAAAAGCTCCTTCACAGACAATTGCTTATGCCGATGCCCACGATAACCTTATTATGTGGGATAAGATGGTGCTTAGTAACGGCAGTAAGGATTGGAACTCTACTTCCTCTTCGCTTACAGATCAGATGAAAGCCACAATGGGACTTCTCATGACTTCACAGGGCATAGTATTTATGACAGCAGGTTCGGAATTCTGCCGTACAAAGCAGGGCGACCACAACAGTTATAAATCACCCGATTCAATCAATGCCATTGATTGGACTCGTTTAAAGACATATTCTGAAACAGCCGATTATTATAAGGGCCTTCTTAAAATCAGAGAGAATTACTCACCGCTCAAGGGAGGTAACTTCTCAACTCCTACATTCCAGTCATCATACGGCAATGTTGTTGCTTATACATATTCCAATAACACAGCCGGCGAGTGGGGCAAGGTTTGCGTACTCGTAAACAGCGGTACACAGGCTTGCACAATCGGTCTTGACGGTAGCGGCTGGACAGTTGTTGCAAACGGCACAAAGGCAGGGCTTGAAAGTCTTGGCACAGTTTCGGGCAAATCATATTCTATCCCTGCAAGAAGTACTTGCGTACTTGTTCAGTCATCTACATTCGGTAATCTTCAGAATGCAGAGCCTACATACGGTACACTTAAGGTAAACCATGTTGATGAAAACGGCAATGTTTTAAAGAGCACATCAGCTACTTATAAGACAGGTACAACATACCGTGCTTTACCTGATACAACACTTCTTTATGACTATAATCTTGTTAATACAACAGGCACAACAACAGGTAAAGTTGAAAGCGGCAAGACATACACTGTAACATTTACATACAAATCTTCAGGTATTTCCTCAGGTTACCTTACAGTAAACTATGTAAATGCAAACGGCACAAAGGTTAAAGACTCTGTTAAGAACAAAATGAGAAGCGGAGATGAATACTCTGTAAGTCCTGCAACAATTCAGGGTTATCAGCTTGATACAGATAGTTTCCCTGCAAACACAAGCGGTACTTTCTCGGGTACTGACACAACTATTACATTTAAGTACAAAAAGCTTAATTCTACAAGCACAGTAGTTCACTACAAAAAGCCGTCAAGCTGGTCAGATGTTCGTTGCTATTCATATACAGACGACGGCAAAAATCCGACAGGCGAATGGAATACCGCTACAGTAATGACAAGCGAGGGCGACGGTTGGTACAAATGTACAGTTCCTGCATCTGCTTGCTATGTAATGTTCCACCCAACTTCAAATATCGCTCAGGAGCCGGGGCAGGGTGCAAGCGGTTATGCCGCATCCGGCGAAGTATGGATTAATAACGGCGCTATCACATTTGCCGCTACAGTAATTACAAGCCATATTGATATTGCAACAGGCAAAAAGATTGCCTCTGATGTTGTAAGCGAGAAAACAAAGGTTACTTCAAGCGACACATACACAACTTCTGCAGTTGCAGGTAAAAATGTAATTACTCCTTTAAATGCAACAGGCAATTATTCCGCAGGCGTAATTAATGTTGTATATCTTTACGATTCAGGTGAAGTTCCTACAACAGCACCGACTACACAACCTACCACAGCACAGCCGTCAACATCTGCAACAGAAATTCCTACAACACCATCTGATAAAGTATTGATAGGCGATGTTGATACAGACGGCAACATTTCAATCAATGATGTATCTGTTATACAGTTATTTATCAGTGAGCAGTCAACATTGACAGATAAACAGCTTATTGCGGCAGATGCAAATGATGACGGCAGTGTTGATGTAATTGACGCTACATTTGTTCAGATGTACTTGGTTTATAATAATATTGCAGACGGCAGTTTAGTAGGTCAGTATAAGTATATTGTACAGCCTACACAGCCAACAACACAAGCAAGTACAGCGGCACCGACAACACAGCCAACTACAGCACAGCCTACAACTGCAGAACCGACAACAGAGCCTACAACAACTCCAAGCGGTACATACACAGTAACATTTGCAAACTCACTTAACTGGGACGGTACAATTTACTGTTATTATTGGACAAGCGGCAGTCAGGGTGAAGTTGCTTGGCCGGGCACAAAAATGAATTTCGTAGAGAATAATGACCACGGTCAGGCAGTTTATACATTGACTGTTCCGACTTCTTGCGACAGCGTAATCTTTACTAACGGTTCTTCACAGACTGTTGATATTAACACAGGTTCAAAAGACACCAATTACTATGCTAAAACAACAAAGACAGATAAAGGCTATAATGTAGGTACTTGGTGATAATTAAGATATTAATTAAATATTCGATAGTCACGCAGCAGTCCCTCCGATATTTTCGGAGGGATTGCTTTTGGCTTTTTATCGAAAAATTGGAATAAATTATGGTTTAGCGGAGTGTCGGTCGGGCATTGAAATTTAGCTAACGCTAAATTATCAGCAAAAGAACAAAAAAGTTTACTCAATTTTTTCAAAAATTGCGGGTTTGGGCAGCGCCCATA